>ENA-OQBL01000177-OQBL01000177.1-human-gut-metagenome-genome-assembly--contig:-NODE-177-length-36900-cov-5.502325_pt1 | contig 36900 bp, 36 predicted proteins | sample MGYA00242747_ERZ504553 | MGnify/ENA primary metagenome ERZ504553 (study PRJEB26092, sample SAMD00036240) | human gut metagenome | host: Homo sapiens | study: EMG produced TPA metagenomics assembly of...
GTGGGAGAACACGAACGCGGGCACGGGATGCGCACCGGTCTTGCGGTAGCTCCGGTAGCTGTCGGCCAGCTGACCGCGCAGCAGACCGGGGCGTGCCGCCGCACGATGCCCACGACGCGGGGTGCGAAGACTCTCAATGCAGTAGGGTGCCGGGGTAGGCTTTCAGCTCGGCAATCGTTGCGCGGCAAAGCTCCTCCAGATAGGTATGCTTGTACTCGCTGCGGCTCTTGATCTCGACGATCAGCGGCGTGTCGGGGTTGGCCTCGGCGACGGTGCGCAGCATATCGGCAAACAGAGGCGGGTGCTCGTCGCTGCCGGCCAGCGGCTGGGCCGAGAACTCCGCCCAAGGCATATCATGGACAAAGCCCTTGGCCGGGGTCATACGATCCAGCGTATCATCGTGGAAAACCACAAGCCGCCGGTCCGCGGTAAACTGTACATCCAGCTCAATGCCGTAGCCGTTTTTGGCCGCCGCGGTAAAGGCGGGCAGGCTGTTCTCCGGCGGGCGCTGATCCTTGCCGAAGAACCCGCGGTGTGCGCAGTTGCGGCCCAGAAACGGTGCACGCAGGGCGTCCCGCCGCTTGCCCGGCCAGACGGCGAACAGCGTCAGAACCACCAGAAGTAAGACAATGCAAAGCAGAATTTTCATAATCGCTCACGCTCCTGCCGTCATTGTACCGCGTACAGCGGCAAAATGCAACAGGTTTTGCAAAAAAGGGTGCACTTCCGTAAAAGGTATATGGCAGGATCCGGATATAAGCAAACATTTTTATAAAAATTTTATTTTTTTCACAATTCTTCCACTCTTGCATTGTATTGTGCTATTATAGACATATCATATAAGGAGGGCATTCCTATGGCTAAAATTCTGATCGTGGATGATGAGCCGCGCATCCGGGACCTCATCCGCGAGCATCTGCAATACGCGGGCTTTACCTGTGAGGAGGCCGGCGACGGCACCGCCGCGCTGAGCGTGCTGAGCCAGGGCGGCATTGATCTGGTGATTCTGGACATTATGATGCCGTTTATGGACGGCATGACCTGCCTGCGGGAGATGCGCACCCGCAAGATCATGACCCCCGTGATCATGCTGACCGCCCGCAGTGAGGAATACGACAAGCTGACCGGGCTGGAGAGCGGCGCCGATGACTATGTCGTCAAGCCGTTCTCCCCGCGGGAGCTGGTCGCCCGTGTCAAGGCCGTGCTGGCCCGCACGATGCCCAAGCCCGCCGAGGCAACCGGGAGCTATACCTTCGGCGATTTGTCCATCGACACGGCCAGCCACAGCGTAAAGGTGGCCGGTCAGGAGGCATCGTTGACCCCGAAGGAGTTTGACCTGCTGGTTTTTCTGGTCAGCAACAAGGGCATTGCGCTGAGCCGCGAAAAGATCCTGCAAAAGGTCTGGAACTATGACTATTACGGCGAGGACCGCACCGTCGATACCCACGTCAAGATGCTGCGCGGCCATCTGGGTGCCTGCCGTAAGATGATCGTGACCGTGTGGGGCATCGGGTACAAGTTTGACCCGGACGCTGTATGAAAAAGGACGAAATAAAGCAAAAGCGCCCCTTTGCGCCCGGCATCCAATGGCAGCTGATGCTCTTTATCGGCGGCATCACGCTCTTTACGCTGCTGCTGGTGTGGGGGATCATCACCTACGCGCTGGAGCCGCAGTACAACCGCAACATTCGCGCCAAGCTGGACAGCAAGGCCGCCGCCATCACGGCGCTGATCGACCAGTCGGACGCGGAAATTTCAAGCCGCACCTATCAGGGGCTCTATCTGAACGATGAATTTTGGAGCGGCGTGAGCCAGACGTTCCGGGACAAAAAAATCAACGTTGACGGCAACTGCGTGGATTTCTCCGATTCAACGCTGCGCTGCCTGAAAGCCTACGAGAGCATGTATCCCTGCCTGCTGCATGAGAGCACCGGCGCGTTCGGCGGGGAGTTTGGCTACAATCTGGACACCCGCATTGCCATTCAGCTGCGGCAAAAGCTGTTTCAGGACGGTTCGCTGTACCAGATCGTAAAGATCGGCTCCTCGATGCAGATGTGCGTCGGGCGGCTCTCCGCCGACGGGCAGTACGGGGTTATTGTCTCGGCAAGTCTGGCGCAGATCACGACGGCTGCCGAGGTGCTGCGCGCGATTCTTGGGCCTGTCGCGTTGATTCTGCTGGTGCTGGACCTGCTGCTGGCGATACTTTTCAGCCGCTGGTTCACGAACCCGATCCGCAAGCTGTCCAACGGCGCGCAGGAGATTGCCTCCGGCAACTACGATGTGCAGATCAAGGTTGAACGCCACGATGAGATCGGACGTCTGGCCGAGGATTTCAACCACATGGCCGCCGAGGTCAAGCGCAGCGCCCAGCTCGAAAAGGACATTCTGGCGAACGTCAGCCACGACCTGCGCACCCCGCTGACCCTGATAAAGGGCTACGCCGAGACCGTGCGTGACCTGACCGGCAGCGACGACGCCAAGCGTACCGAGCAGTGCAGCATCATTGTCGATGAGACGAACCGGCTTTCCACGCTCGTCAACAGCGTGATGGAGCTGAGTAAAGTGCAGAGCGGTGCGGAAAGGCCGAATCTTGTTGACTTTGACATGAGCGACCTCTGCTTTGAGGTCGCGGGCCGCTACGACGCGCTGTGCGACAAAAATCACTGGCAGCTTGATTTGCAGGCCAACGAGCCCTGCCCGGTCAGCGCCGACCCAGCCATGATCGAGCGGGTCATGCACAACCTGCTGGGCAATGCGTTCCACCACATCGGTGCGGACGGTGTCGTTGTGCTGCGGGCCATCCCGCAGGAGAAGGGCTGCCGCATTGAAATCGAGGATCACGGCCCCGGCATCCCGCCGGAGGACCTGCCTTACATTTTTGACCGCTACTATCGTGCGCGGCAGGACAGCGGGCGTACCGGCACCGGCCTGGGCCTGTCCATCACGAAGGCAATTTTACAGCAGCACGGCTTCGCCTTCGGTGTTGACAGCGCCGTTGGCCGCGGCTCGACCTTCTGGTTTGAGATGAAGGATACGCGGAAATAGCAGCCCTGCTGCCGCGTAGGGGCCGGGCATGCCCGGCCCGCAGCCTTCCCGCAAGTGCCCGTTTACCGTACACGTCAGGGCCGGACATGTCCGGCCCCTACAAACCTACCCAAAGGGGAGTACGCTATGAAAAACCCTGAACACACAAAGTGGACGACCAGCTGAAAAACCCGCGTTGCGGAGCTGAACCGCGCCAACGACGAAAACCGCGACGGCAGGCTGGACGCCGCCGACCTGAAGGCGCAGCTCAACCGCATTGAGGCCCAGCTGGAATTACAAGATCAGCAGAACCGCGGCATCATTGCCAACCAGCGCAAGCGCATGGTGCTGAGCGTCGTGCTCTGCGTGATCATTCTGGCGGCACTGGCGTTCTTCAGCTGGCGGATGAACGAGGCCTACGTCAACGTTATGGACGCCTGCAACCGCGTGAACGATCTGGCCGACACCGTCCAGACCAGTCTGGACACACTGGATCAGGCCCAGCTGGACAGCATGATGCAGGATCTGCCGGAAATCACCGCACAACTGAAAAAGATCGATGTCGACGCCCTGAACAAGGTCCTGACCGAGCTGCCCGCCCTGATGGACACCGTCAACAGTCTGCAGACCCAGGTACAGAACATCTCGAACTGGTTCAGCAGCTTAGGGTCGGTGTTTGGACGGTAAATTAAAATAAGAAAGCCTTCCCTCTTGGGGGAAGGTGCCCGAGGCTCTGACCGAGGGCGGATGAGGGGCAGCCTTCCGGCTGCGGCCCGGTTACGGGTTGCAGCGGAAGGCTGCCCCTCATCCGTCCGCTGCGCGGACAGCTTCCCCCGCGGGGGAAGCCTTTTGGGTTGCGGCCTTATGGTAATACGCCCACCGCGGCGAGCCATCCTCAGTGTAGATCCTCCCGCACCTCACAAACCCGCTCTTTTCCAGCGCGCGCTGCATGTAGACGTTATCGGCGTGGGTGTCGGCACGCACAGGCAGGCCCTGCCGCAGGCACCAGTCAATACAGAACTGCCCGATACCGCGCACCTGCCCTGCCGACGCCATCCGGTAGATCGTTGCCGTAGGGCAGGTCTTCGGGCCAGGCACCGTCCTCCATGATGCGATAGGTCGGCTCGTCGCCGGGGATCAGGCAGAACACGGCCTGTATGAGCCCCCCATCACCACATAGCAGACGCCGCGGGCGGGCAATACGACCCTTGCATCTCCACCGATGTTGTGGTACACTATAGCTGCAAAAAGTTAGACAGTCAAACTTTCAAAGTGAAAGAGGATTGTAAATATGACACTGGCGGATTGAAAATCGGGCAGGATGCTGTACTGCGTACCATCGGCGGCCAGGGCGAGCTGCGCCACCACCTGCTGGACATGGGCCTGACCCCCGGCACCGAGGTCACCCTGCGCAAGGTCGCGCCGATGGGCGACCCCATCGAGGTCGAGCTGCGCGGCTATGAGCTGACGCTGCGGCTGGACGACGCGGCGAAAATCGAAGTGGAGAACGTCCACGAGACGGACCGCGCCGCCCGCAGTGAGGAGCGCCACACCGCGGTGCCCCACCCCGGCGTGGGCGAGCTGCGCAAGGCCCCCAGCTACCATGACCGCAAGAGCGGGGCCGAAATTCCCAAAGGCCAGCCGCTCCGGTTCGCGCTGGCCGGCAACCAGAACTGCGGCAAGACGACGCTTTTTAACCAGTTGACCGGCTCCAACCAGCACGTCGGCAACTTCCCGGGTGTGACGGTGGACCGCAAGGACGGCGTCATCCGCGGCCATGCCGAGGCTACCGTCACCGACCTGCCGGGCATCTACAGCCTGTCCCCCTATTCCAGCGAGGAGATCGTCACCCGTGATTTTCTGCTCAACACGCACCCGGACGGCATCATCAACATTGTGGATGCGTCCAACATCGAGCGCAATCTGTACTTAACGATGCAGCTCATGGAGCTGAACATTCCGCTGGTTCTGGCGCTGAACATGATGGATGAGGTCCGCGCCAACGGCGGCACCATCATGGTCAACGAGCTGGAGGAGCTGCTCGGCGTGCCGGTTGTGCCAATTTCCGCCGCCAAGAATGAGGGCATCGACGAGCTGGTCGAGCACGCACTGCATGTGGCCCGCCACCGCGAGACGCCGGGCCGCATTGACTTCTGCGACGCCGGGGACGGCGCGGGCGGTGCGGTGCACCGCTGTGTACACGCCGTAAGCCATTTGATCGAGGATCACGCTGCCCGCACCGGACTGCCGCTGCGTTTTGCCGCAACAAAGCTGGTCGAGGGCGATACGCTGATCGAATCCGCGCTGGACCTCGATGCGAACGAGACCGAGCTGCTCGGTCACACGATTGCCGAGCTGGAAAGTGAGACGGGTCTGGACCGCGAGGCAGCGCTGGCGGATATGCGGTTCAACTTTATTGAACGTCTCTGCGACAAAACCGTTGTGCGGCCCGGCGAAAGCCGCGAGCACAAGCGCAGTGTGGCCATTGACCGCATCCTGACCGGCAAATACACCGCCCTGCCCTGCTTTATCGGCATTATGGCGCTGGTATTCTGGCTGACGTTCGGCGTCATCGGCGCGGGCCTGTCCGATCTGCTGACACTGGGCATCGACGCGTTCACCAACCTGACCGACCACGCACTGACGGTCTACGGCATCAACCCCGTTGTGCACAGCCTTGTTATTGACGGCATCTTTGCGGGCGTGGGCAGCGTGCTGAGCTTCCTGCCGACCATCGTCACACTTTTCTTCTTCCTGTCGATTCTGGAGGACACCGGCTATATGGCGCGTGTGGCCTTCGTCATGGATCAGCTGCTGCGCCGCATCGGACTTTCGGGCCGCAGCTTTGTGCCCATGCTCATCGGCTTCGGCTGCTCGGTGCCCGCCATCATGGCCACCCGCACGTTGTCCAGTGACCGTGACCGCAAAATGACGATCCTGCTCACCCCGTTCATGAGCTGCTCGGCCAAGCTGCCGATCTACGCCCTGTTCACAACGGCGTTCTTCCCCCGGCAGTGGCGTGCCGTCGTGATGATCGGGTTGTACATCACGGGCATCCTGTGCGGCATCCTGTACGCGATCCTGCTGAAATTCACCAAGTACAAGGGTGAGCCTGTCCCCTTCGTCATGGAGCTGCCCAACTACCGTTTCCCCTCTGCGCGCAGTGTCTGCCAGCTGATTTGGGAGAAGGCCCGCGACTTTTTGCAGAAGGCTTTCACCATTATCTTTGTGGCAACGGTGCTGATCTGGTTCCTGCAGACCTTTGACATGCGGCTGAACGTGGCCGCTTCGGCGGACAAGAGCCTGCTGGCGGCCATCGGCAGTTTTATTGCTCCCCTGTTCAGGCCGCTGGGCTTTGGCGATTGGCGCGTTTCCACCGCGCTGATCACCGGCTTTACGGCCAAGGAGAGCGTTGTCTCTACGCTGACGGTCCTTCTGGGCGGGGACACCGCCGCACTGACCACGCTGTTTACCCCGTTCACGGCCATCGTGTTTCTGGTGTTTACCCTGCTGTACACGCCCTGCGTGGCCGCGATTGCTGCCGTCAAGCGTGAGCTGGGCGGTGCCCGCGCCGCAGCAGGCGTCGTTTTGATGCAATGCGGTATTGCATGGATCGTGGCATTTGTGGTACACTGTGTAGGAACGGTGTTCGGCCTGGTGTGAACCGCGCCGGAAAGCACCCCCTACAGATACGTATGAGGTAGTATACGATATGGCAAGTGTTATCGTTGTTATGATTATTTTTGTGCTGCTGGCGCTGGCGATCCTGTTCATCTGCCAGAACGGCGGCTGGCAGGGCGGCTGCGGCGGCAACTGTGCCAGCTGCCACAGCAAATGCGCCGAAGCGGAAAAGAAGCCGAAGAAATAGCTCTTGCCTCCCTCTGCGAGGGAGGTGGCCAGGAATTTCGCTCCCCTTTTGCAAGGGGAGCTTTTTTCTTGCCCTGCTGTTGCACAAATGCATAAAAACAGGTATACTTATAAATAAGTATAATTTCAGGGAGGCATTGCCCATGAAAGCTGATAAATACCGCTTCGACGGCGCCCGCACCTGTGACCTGCGGGCGCTCTCCTGCGACGACAAAGCGGATGCAACGGACAAAGACGAAATTCCGGCCAAAACTGCCGAGAATCCGCAAAAGATGGCCGCATTGGAGGCTGAACGCTGATGCCGCCCATCCGTGTTTTACAGGTCATGCCCGCCATGGACGCCGGCGGCATGGAGACCTTTGTCATGAACGTCTACCGCACGATCGACCGGGAGAAGGTCCAGTTCGATTTTCTCTATCATTACGATAAACCGTGTTTTTTTTGACGATGAAATCCGTGCGCTGGGCGGGCGCATCTTCAAGCTGACCGTCCGGCAGGACAACAACCTGCCTCGCTATCTGCGTGATTTGCGGGCGCTGTTTGCCGCCCACCCCGAGTGGCGCATCATCCACGGCCATTACAGCGGGTTTGGCATGTTCTACAACCCCGCGGCGCGGCGCGCGGGTATCCCCGTGCGGTGCGGCCACAGCCACAATACCGCGTATGAACGCAATTTTGTGGGGCGGCTCGATCATTTTATGAGCAGCTTTTTCAACATCGGCCTGACGGACCGCTTTGCGTGCAGTGAGAAGGCCGGGCAGATGCTTTTTGGCAAGCATCCGTTCACCGTCGTGCCCAACGGCATCGACACGGCGCGGTTTGCCGCCCGCGACCCGCAGCGCCGTGCGCTTTTGCGCGGTGAGCTGGGTGTGACCGATCAGGAAATCCTGTTCGGCCATGTGGGGCGGTTCTCCGACCAGAAGAACCACCCGGGACTGCTCAAAATTTTTTGCCGCCGTGCGCACCCGCCTGCCCAAGGCACGGCTGGTGCTGCTGGGCGGCGGCGACCCCGCCTACGTGGAGAAAATGCAGGCGCTGGCCTCCGAGCTCGGCCTTGGCGACAGTGTGATCTTTGCGGGCGTGCGCAGCAACATCCAGAGCTTTTACGACGCGATGGACGCCTTTTTGCTGCCCAGCCTTTTCGAGGGTCTGCCCGTCGTGCTGGTGGAGGCGCAGACCGCGGGTCTGCCCTGCTTTGTGGCCGACACGGTGGATCGCGGCGCGGCGTTCAGCGACAAGGTAAAATTCCTGCCGCTGAACGACACCGCCGCGTGGGCAAACACAATTGCGGCGGCCTCCTTCCGCCGCGACCCGCAGGCGCGGGAGAAGGCCATTAAGGCCGGATATGACATCCACACGAGCGCCGAGGTCCTGCAAGCCTTTTACCTGCGCCGTTATGCCGAGGTGACGCCATGAAGCCCTGTGAGATCGCAGTCATCGTACCTGTACATAATGCGGCGGCTTTTCTGACCGCCTGCACCGACGCGATTGCTGCCCAGAAATTTGACGGCTTCCGGTGTATTCTTGTGGAAGACGGCTCCACCGACGACTCCCCCGCGCTCTGCGATGCCATCGCGGCGGGCGACCAGCGCTTTGTGGCGCTGCACCAGACCAACAGCGGTGTCTGCGCGGCCCGCACGGCGGGTGTGCGCGAGGGGCGGGCGCTGGGGGCCAAATGGTTTGCGTTCTGTGACGCGGACGATTTGTACCACCCTGAGTTTCTGGACACGCTGTATGCGGCGGTGACGAACAGCGGGCTGCCGCTGGCCTGCTGCCGGTACGATACCTTTACCGACACTGTGCCCGCCGACGCGCCCGCGCCCTGCAGCAGCAAGATCCTGCGAAGCCCCGCCCATCTGGACGCGCTGCTGCATGACCACGCCGTGGATTACGGCCTATGGAACAAGCTGTTCTCCGCCGACCTGCTGACCGAGGAGATGCTCGATAACGGGCTGGCCTATAACGAAGATCTATTGGCGAACTGGCGTGCATTTTTAGCCGCTCCGGGGTGTGCGTTCTGCGATTTTGCAGGCTATCACTACCGCCAGCACGCGGCCAGCGCCAGCCACCGCGCCCTGCCGCCGCAGAGCATAGACGACCAGCGCCGCGCCGCTGCGGAGATCCGCGCCACGGCCCCCGCCGAAATGCAGCAGAGCGTGAACGCCTTTTACTATGAAAAGCTCGTCTATCTGGCCAGCATGATCCTGCGCCGTGCCAACGCCGCAGACTACCGCGTCCAGCTGAACGAGCTGAAGATCGGCATTGCTGCGGGGGCCGACGACCTGCAGCTGGGGGCGCAATCCGCTGCTGCCCCGGAGCATCCGTTTTCGGCCTGGCTGACGCTGCACATGCCGCGGCTCTGGCAGTGGGCGTGCCGAAATTTCTTGAAGGACCGACAATAATGCGCATTTTACTTGTACTGGACCGGGTGGAGAACCCCGCCAGCGCCAACGCCCTGATGGGCTTTCGGCTGGCGGAGCAGCTGCTCCGCCGCGACCATACCGGTACATATTTTGACCCTCTGGGACGGCCTGCACACCCCGCCCGGCCCCGCCGGAGGGGGCCATGCAGCACCTGCTGGCCTTTGCCGATGAACGCCAGATGAACGAGGCGCTGGAAAACGGCCAAAAGGGCGGCACGCCGGTGCCGCTGCGGCTGGCCCGGCTGGCTGCACACCCCGCGGCAGCGGCGGCGGCGTTCCGCCAGCTGGTGCTGAAGCAGCCCCGCCGCACCGTGGACAGTCGGCGTGAAATCGAGCGGCTGGACGCGGAATTTCACTTTGACGCAGTCTGTGCCGTCTGTGCGCCCTACCGCACGGCGTTTGCGCTGGAAGCTGCCGCCATCCGCGGGAAGAAATTTTTGTGGCAGCTGGATCCCTATGCCTCCAACCGGGACTACACAGCCCCGGGCGGCTTTGCGCGGGAGGGGCAGCTGCTGGACGCGCTGGACGGGACCTTCGTCACGCCGCAGGCCCTGCCCGACTACGCCGACGGCGCACCGCTGGCCCCGTGGCGGGAAAAGGCACACGTTCTGGGCTTTCCAACGCTTCTGCCTCGGGTGATGGAGCCGGTGGAACACGACGATATACAGTGTGTTTTCTGCGGCAGCCTGCACCCCGGCATGCGGGAGCCCGGCTTTGCACTGGCGCTGTTCCGCGCACTGCACGACGACGCTGTGACACTGACGATGGCGGGCGGCGGCTGGGAGCGCTTTGCCGCCGACGCCGACGAGACAGCCTGTGTTCTGGGCGCAAAATTTGTGCGCCCCGGCCTGCTGCCGCCAGACGAGGCCGCCGCGCTGGAAAACCGCGCCGACGTGCTCGTCAGTCTGGGCAACACCTATGACAATCAGATGCCCAGCAAGCTGTTTGGCTATTTTGCCACCGGCAAGCCGGTACTGCATCTGGCTGTGAGCGAGAACGACCCCACCCTGCCCTATCTGGCGCGCTACCCGCTGGCGCTGGTTCTGCACCGGAAGGACGGCGTCACGCCGGGCACCGTGGCAAAGCTGCACAGCTGGCTGCACAATGTACAGGGTCATGCCCTGCCCTTTGCCCAGACGGCAAGGCTCTACCCCGAGTTCACCCCGGAGAAGGTCGCGGAGGAGTTTTTAAAGTGGTTGTGAGCGGTCAGCTGCGGCCATTCAAGAGAAAATAAAGGAGTCCCTATGCACATTCTTTGGCTTGTCAGAACCACCCTGCCGCAGGCGGCGGCTGCCTGCGGGCTGGCCGGAGCCAGCGATGTCAGCGGCAGCTGGCTGACCGGGCAGCTGGCCGCGCTGCGCACCTGCCCCGATCTGCAGCTGACCGTGCTCTGCGTGGGCAAAGAGGATGCCGACGGCACCGCGGACGGCGTGCATTACCGCGTCGTGCGCGACACTGCCGCCTTTGCGCCGCTTTTGCAGGCCGAGCGCCCCGACCTTGTGCATATATGGGGCACCGAGTTTGACCCCGCCGCCGTCATGGCCGACGCTGCCCGCGCATCAGGCTTGCCCGTGCTGTTCAGCGTACAGGGCGTTATGCGGGACTGCGCCGCGCACCTCTGCGACGGCGTGCCCGAAAAAATACCGCCGTTCCGGTGCGCTGTGGCACGCCATTGATAAAATCATTCCCGGCGAGCTTCTCGACAATATGCAGACGAGCTTTGACGCACTGGCCGCAAAGGAGGCCGCCGCGCTGGCCGACGCCCGCTATGTGACGGGCCGCACGGCGTTTGACCGCGCCGCCTGCGCCGCGCTGGCCCCCCCACGGCCGCTACTACCCCTGCAACGAGACACTGCGTCCGCTGTTTTATACGGGTACGCTGTGGCATGCGCGAGACTTTGCCGCCGCGCCGGTGCTGCTGCTGCCCCAGGGCAACTACCCGCTGAAAAACCTGCACACCGTCATCAAGGCGCTGCCTGCCGTGCTGGCCGAGTACGGTGACGCCGAGCTGCGCATTGCGGGCTGGCCGCCGCTGGACAAGGGCCCGCTGCTGCGCCCGGTCATTGACCGAATGTTCCCCTACAAGCTCTACTGCAAGCGGCTGGCCGCACAGCTGGGCGTGACGGAGCACATCCGCTACACCGGGCCGCTGGATGCCGCGGCCATGCGGCAGGCGTATCTGGAGGCAGACGCCCTTTTTGCTGCCGTCCGGCTGCGAGAACAGCCCCAACAGCTTAGGCGAGGCCATGCTGCTGGGCCTGCCCTGCGTCGCCAGCGCCGTGGGCGGTATTCCTTCGATGCTGGCGAACGGCACCGAGGGTCTTTTGTACGGCGATGCGCTGGACGCCGACGCGCTGGCCCGCGCCGTTTTGCAGGTGCTGCACAGCCCCGACGGCGGTACGGCCATGGGCCGGGCAGCCCGTGCCCGCGCACTGCAGACCCATGATGCGGCCCGCAACGCCGCTGATTTACTGCACATCTACGAAAGCATTTTGCAGGAGGAGCACCCGTGAGCATTTCCGTCATCATCCCCTGCTACAGGGCCGCGGCCACGCTGCGCCGCGCGGTGGACAGTGCCCTGACCGGTGCGCCCGCCGATTTGGAGGTCCTGCTCGTCGACGACGGCAGCCCAGACGACACGGGCGCCCTCTGTGACGAATTGGCAGCCGCTGACCCGCGCGTCAGGGCGCTGCATCGTGCAAACGGCGGCGCGGGTGCGGCCCGCAATACCGGGCTGGACGCCGCGCACGGGGACTGGGTGCTGTTTTTGGATGCCGACGATGCGCTTTTACCCGGTCTGTGGGCCGCGCTGGACGCCCTGACCACCGACGCCGACATGATTTTGTTCGGCCTTACGCGGGAAAGCGGCGGTGCGGTCAAGCCCACCGACTACCTGCCCGCGGGGTTCTGCCCAGACTTACAGGCTCTCGGCAGTGCGCTCTCCCCCCTGCTGTTTGACACGGGGCTGCTGGCCGCGCCCTACCCCAAGCTGTTCCGCCGCGCGGCCATCGGGGCGGTGCGGTTTGATGCGCGCCTTGCCATCAACGAGGATGTGCTGTTTAACATACAATTTTTACAGAATACCTCTGCCATTTATTGTCTGGATGGTGTATACTATAAGCAGTATGATACCGAGGCTGGCAGTCTGTCCCGCCGTCTGCGGGGGACTTGCTGGACGCCGAGCGCGTGACCCGCCCGGCGCTGGCCGATTTGCTGCGGCAAAACGGCATCGACCCGGCCCCCTATGAGGCCGCAAGCCGTCTGCGGGCCTGCCTGAACCAGTACGGCCTGCTGACCGGCTGTAAGGGCACGCTGTCCTATGCAGAGCGCCGCGCGCTGTTTGCTGAAATTTTAGCCGACCCCGCCGCCCGCAAAGCCCTGCGGGAACGCCTGCGGAATGACCCGAACAGGCTTCTGGCCGTGCCGTACCGCATTGGCGTGGCGTGCAATTGGCCGGGTCTGCTGGCGGGGTATACGATGGCGAAGCAAAATTTATTGTGACACCGCCTCTTGCCTCCCCTAGCAGGGCCGGAGGGGTTGAACCTTGCCACAGCCCGAAATGCTTCGGATTGCCGCAAGGCTCTCTCCCCCACCGCCTGCGGGCGGAGCCCCCTCGCAGAGGGGGCCGAGAAGTTTCTTCATTTATATAAGGAAAAGCCTATGTCCGACCATCCCAAAATCAGCATAATCTCCACAGTCTACAACACGGGGCCGTACCTGCGCCCGGCTGTGGAGAGCATTCTGGCCCAGACGTTCACCGACTTTGAGCTGCTGCTTGTCGATGACGGCAGCCACGACGGCTCCTCCGCGGTCTGCGACGCGCTGGCACAGGAGGATGCCCGCATCCGGGTGTTCCACCAGCCGAACGGCGGCCCGGCCCACGCCCGCAACACCGGGCTGGACAACGCCCGCGGCGACTACATCGGCATGGTCGATTCCGATGATTTGATAGAACCGACCATGTTTGCAACGCTGTACAGCGCCGTGCAGGTCGATGGCGTGCGGCTGGCCGCCTGCGCGGGCGACTGCATCGACGCCGACGGCAAAAAAATCGAAGGCCGCATGGTCACGATCCGTCAGGGCGGCGTGCGCGATGCGCAGGAGCTTTTGCTCGAGGCGTTCCAGACCGGCAGCTTTTACGGACCTTTGAGCTGGAACAAGCTGTTCGACGCGCGGTTGTTTAAGGAAAAGGGCATTCATTACGATGAGACGATGCTTTTCGGTGACGATGCCAGCGTGCTGCACCGTGTATTTGAGGGTGAGCGCTGCAACTGCCTGACCGATGTGCTTTACCATTACCGCACCCGCGCCGGGCAGATCACAACGGCGGGCTTTCCGCCGCGCAAGACCGACGACCTGCGGATGTACTGGGAGTGGCTGCAATACTTCTCGGCCCGTCCCGGGCGCGAGGAGTACTACGACTGGGCCGTTGTGCGGTACTGGAAGATCTTTTACCAGTTCTGGTGCCAGTCCGATGCGGCGGGCAACCTGCCCGAGGTCAGGCCAAAGTTTATGGCGCACAAAAAGCATTTGGATGCCATTTTGCCCGACATACTGGCAAGCAAATACCTGCCGCTGGGCGAGAAGCTGCGGGCTGCCGCGTTCTGCGCCAGCCCCACGCTGACCTACGGCGCGGCGGCTGCCTGGGGACGCCTGCATACGAGGAAGGGGAAATAAATTATGGAACATATCGCGATCAGTGTAATCGTGCCGATTTACAACACGAAGCCCTACCTGGCCGAGTGCATCGAGAGCATTCTGGCCCAGAAGATCAATGTGCCCATCGAGGTGCTTCTCATCGACGACGGCTCCACCGACGGCTGCGGAGAGGTCTGCGACAAGTACGCCGCCCGTGATGAGCGCGTGCGGGTCATCCATCAGGAGAACCAGGGCCTGTCCGCTGCGCGCAACGCCGGCATCGACGCCGCCAAGGGCCGCTATTATTCCTTTATTGACTCCGATGATGTCGTTCTGCCGCGCTTTTTGCAGACACTGTACGACGCCTGCGAGGAGCACGACGCCTATATGTCCCTCTGCTCTGTCGAGGACGTGCAGGAGGACGGCAAGAGCTGCGACCCGGCCTACTTCACACGCCCCACGCAGGAGGGTGTTTTCTGCGGCAAGGACCTGCTGAACGAGTTTTACACCCCCTACGGCACGGTTTACACCGTCGCGTGGAACAAAATGTACCGCGCCGAAGTCTGGAAACTGCTGCATTACCCCGAAGGCCGCCTGCATGAGGATGACTTCGTTGCACACCGCCTGTTCTGGCGCTGCGACAAGGTCGTCTGCATCGACAAGCCGCTCTATCACTACCGCCTGCGCAACGGCAGCATCTGCCGCACGAACATACGCCCGGAGGCGTTCGACGCCGTGGACGGTCTGGCGGACCGCTATCGCTTTTATGTTGAGAACCACGCGGACCGCGCGGTCATCGACGCGGCCTATGCGGCCTGCTGGCGGCGGTATCTGTTCCTCTGCGCGAAGGTGCGCCAGTACCCGACGCCCGAGCTGGTCAAGGCCATCAGCAAGGAGCAGTTTTTGATGCAGGGGCTCATCAGCTACCTGCCCAACTGCCGCAACATGAAGATGACCGAGAAGCTGAGCGCCGCCCGCTGGTCGATGATGAGCGCACAGAGTTTGTGCCCGATCAAATAATCGTCCCTTCTTGCCTCCCCTAGCAGGGGAGGTGGCCCTGCATGGCCGGAAGGTGAACCTTGCCCTAATCCGAAATACTCCGGGTTGTTGGGAAGCTCTCTCCCCCACCGCCTGCGGGCGGAGGCCCCCCCAGAGGGGGCCAAGAAGCCAAAAATCCACATTCTAAGGAGCCCACATTGGCGTTATTGAAGCTCGACAAGGAAAGACGTCCCCGCGTGCTGCTGGTGCCGCCGCCGGATCTGCCGGTCCCCGCGGTGCAGGGCGGCGCGGTGGAGACGCTGCTGACCCACCTGATCCGCGAGAACGAGAAGCAGGGGCAGCTTGATTTGCTGTGCGCCAGTGTCACCGACGATGCCGCCCGCCGCGCCGCCGAGGGCTGGCAGCATACGAAGATGCTCTACATCAACCGCCCGGGCGGCCACCGCCGCTACTGGCCGATGGTCTTTCTGGAGCGGTGCGCCGGGATCGCCGCGCCCTATGACCCGTGGTATCAGAAGGTCCAGCTCTCGCTGGCACTGGAGCTGCCGCCGCCCGACCTGATCGTGGCCGAGGGCGGAAACCTGACCCAGTGCAGCGCCATCAGCCGCATGTTTGGCCGCAAACGCTGTCTGGCGCACCTGCACGGCCAGACGACCTGTACCCCCGTGATGGACGACATCTACGGCGGCGTGCTGGCGCTGAGCGATTTCATCCGCGAGAATTACCTGCAATCCAGCACCCTTGACCCGCAGCGGGCCTACATTCTGCACAACTGCATTGACACGGCCCGCTTCTGCCCCGGCCCGGCATCCAAAACGCTGCGCGCGCAGCTCGGCTTTACCGACGAGGATTTCGTCGTGCTCTACTGTGGGCGGCTCGACCCGGACAAGGGCATCCATAAGCTGATGGAGGCCATTGCCGCGCTGCATGAGCCGCACATCAAGCTGCTGATCGTGGGCAGCCCCTTCTTCGCCCGCACCCAGCAAAGCGCGTTCCAGCGCAAATTGGAGCAGCAGGCCAAGAGTCTGGGCAACCGCGTACAGTTCACGGGCTACATCCCCAATGAGGACCTGCCCGACTACTACCGCCTGGCCGACCTGTGCTGCGTGCCCACGCTGGTGGAGGAGGCCGCGGGCCTTGTGGCCGTGGAGGCGATGGCCTGCGGACGCCCCGTGCTGGCGACCCGCAGCGGCGGTATGCCGGAGTATCTGGCCGGCAGCCAGGCCGTGCTGGTGGAGCGCGGCGACACTGTGACCGACCAGCTTGCGTGGAGCATCCGTATGCTGTACGAGCACCCGGCCCTCTGCACCGAGATGGGCGCGGCGGGCGCGGCGCGCGGCAGGGAGTTTTCCCACCGCGCATTACTATGAGGAATTTGTGCGCATCGTGCGCGATGTGACGGAAAACGGAGGTGCCCAGTGAGCAAGCCGACCCTCTGCGTGATTGTGCCGGTCTACAAGGCCGCTGCGACACTGGACCGCTGTGTGGCCAGCGTTCTGGCCCAGCAGGTCACAGGCGGGCTGCACTGTATTCTCGTGGACGACGGCAGCCCCGACGAAAGCGGCGGTCTGTGCGACGCCTGGGCCGCCAGAGACCCCCGCGTGACGGTTTTGCATCAGGAGAACCGCGGCGTGTCCGCCGCGCGCAACGCCGGACTGGCTGCGGCGGACAGTGAGTACCTTGTCTTTCTCGACGCAGATGACGCGCTGCGCCCCGGCGCTTTGCAGGCGGCGCTTGACGCCCAAAACACTGCACCGCAGAACTTTGTGCTCTGGCACTACACCACTGACGAGCTGAACACTGCAGCAGTAACTTCGGATACTGCCACCTGCCCGCAGAATATGCTGGCGCGGCTTTGGCTTGACTGTCTGCTGGCTATGCCGTGGAATAAGCTCTACCGCACCGCATCGGCACAGCAGCTGGCATTTGACAGACAGTATACTTTAGGTGAAGATTTACAATTTGTATTGGATTATATTGACCTGCTGGGCAGGACTGCCCCCGATTTTTGCCTACACTATCCTGACCGCACCGCTGACGTTTACGATTGCAGCCGCGAGGGAACACTCTCGACGAAATACCACGCCGACTACTGCAAGATCTGGCCCGAGCATTTCGCCCGGCTGAACAAGGCGTGCTACGCAGCGCACTGCCCGCAGGAGGATATGCGCCCCCTGCACCGCGCCGAGCTGACCGTTTACGCCGAGGGCGTGGCGGACATCCTGCGCCGCGACCCCGCCAAGCGCAGGGCCGTGCGCCGGGACAAGGCTTATGCCGCCCTGCGCAGCCCGTGGCTGCACGCCCTTTTGGAGCGGATGCGCATTGAGAGCTGCTACAGTGCCTACTACCTGCCCTGCCGCTGGCGCAGCATCCGCCTTGTCTGGGTCATGGCCGAGGCCAGGCGGACCGGCTCTCCCCTGTTCGGCAAGCTGGACTGGGCCGGATATTATCTGTTGGGCAGGAGGCTGCGCAGGGATTGATGTGCCTACCTATCGGAAACAGCTTGCAGGAGCGACGTAATCACTGTCCCCTGCCGCGGGCGAACATGGTTCGCCCCTGCAAGCTCTACACCTCATGACTTCAAGCGCGGCCTTTTCAATGGGCCGCGCTTTTTCTTTGCGCACCAATCGTGCAGACTGTGCACAAATGTCCATGCGTTTTGCTCTGCTTTCCACTGTAAACCGCGCACTTCTTCGTACAGAACGGGTATTTTGTCCTTTTTGCAGATTGGTTCGTTGACTATGTTAAATTATTGTCGTATAATACAATCATACGCAAAGCGTGTAATGCTTAACATAGAGAAGGGTTCCTCATGGGAAAAAAAACTCATCCTAGTCACCTCCCCGCCCGCCTGCGGCAAGACCTACGTGGCAAAGGCGCTGGCTAAAAATTTAAAGCACGTTGTCTACCTCGACAAGGACACGCTCATCGTCCTCTCCAAGCAGATCTTCAAGGTTGCCGGGCAGCCGTATGACCGCAGCAGCGCGTTTTTCCAGCAGAACATCCGCGATTATGAGTATGACTGCGTTCTGGACCTGGCCATGGAGGCACTGGACTACGACGATATTGTCCTGATCAATGCGCCGTTCACCCAGGAGGTGCGCGACAACGCCTTTATCGTAGACCTGAAGGCCAAGCTGGCCGCCAAGGGCGCGACGCTGGCCGTCATCTGGGTCGAAACCTCGCCCGAGGTCGTCCACCAGCGAATGATCGAGCGCAACTCGGACCGCGACACTTGGAAGCTGGCTCACTGGGATGAGTATCTGCGCCGGTGCAACTTTGCCATCCCGGAGAACCTCGCCGACCCGCAGCACAAGGACAATCTGATTTTGTTCCAGAATAATAACGACGACGAATTTGACGCTTCGATGAAGCGCTGTGTTGCCATCTTGGAGGAATCCCTCGAGGATTGACTTTCCTGCCCGGCTCCCGCCTGCTGCGGATGCCGGGTCTTTTTTGTGCCGTCCTCTGCAAGCTCATGCAGCAGCGGCGCGTACGCTGTGCACTCAACCTTGCCGCCCGGGTAGAAAGATCAGACTGGCACGGGCAGGCGTGGTCTGCGGGGCAAAAAGCCAGCCGCCGGCATAGCCCTAACGATGGGCATAGGCTTCAGAGCGAAGCGCTGCTTTTTCAAAATGGTATGTCCCCGGTAGATTAGAATGCAGATTAGAATATGACATGAGATTTTTCAAGAAAACATTTGCATTTTGCTCCCGGATTTGGTATACTATAAAGGCATTCGGGGCCTTGGCTCTGTTTGACAGTAATTCATAAACCTGCGTCCGTAGCTCAGCTGGATAGAGCACTGGCCTCCGATAACTGTGGCACGTTAGACAACCGGCAAGAAATTGCTCGGCATAACGTGAAAAAGCAGGCACATTACCCGGTGGTTCGCGGTAGACTGACCACGAATTGACCACCAACCCGATTTTCACAATTTTATACGATGAATCTCGTCCCAGCGACGATTTTCATAAATGTGCGGTCGTAGCTCAGCTGGATAGAGCGTTGGACTCCGACTCCAAAGGCCAGAGGTTCGAATCCCCCCGGCCGCACCAAAAAAGGTCGCTGTATTGCAGTACAGCGACCTTTTTTTATTTTGTCACGGCTTAGTGCTTGTCAATCCATTTTTTGACTATGTACGCGGTAACATCGGCCATGACAGACACGAAAAAACTGATAAGATAGCTCATGGAATCTCCTTTCCGTGCTGATTTTGTACATTGGGCAGCACGAGAGCTATTTTATCAGTTTTTGTTTTTGTATAGTCCCTGTTTGCAAAATTCAGGCAAAAGGCCTTTCTTGTGAATCAGGCAACGCTTTTGCTTTCGGAAAACAGATAGTGAATGTCGTTTCGTGGTCTGGAAAACTTTGTACCTGAATGGTGCCGCCCATAGCAACGACCAATTCCTTGGTTATGGAAAGGCCAAGACCGTTTCCGGGGGTTGTTCGGGAAGGATCGCATTGATATAACCGGTCAAAAACATGAGGAAGATCGTCGGCAGAAATGCCTGTGCCATTGTCGGAGACACGGATCGTTGCCTGTCGGGTGTCAGGGTTCAGACAGAAACGAAACTGCGTGCCGTGGCTATGCCGGAGCACATTCTCGCAAAGGTTGTTTACGATACGTTTGTAGGCGTTTTTATCCAGAGCTGCCAGCCAGGTTTCTTCCGGGATCTCAATCGTATAGGAAAAACCGCTACTTTCCAGCGGGCCAATCCATTCGGCCACATATTGCCGTGAAATCTCACAGAGATCCAGTGGCTCGATTTGAAGCTTCTGTTCACCTGCATCCAGTTTGACCCATTCGAAGAGCTTTTCCACAAAGGAACGCAGGGCACCGGCCCGTTCATAGGCGGTCTGCAGATATTCTTCCTTCTCCTGGCCTACCACAAGTCCGTTTTCTACGGCTTCCAGATAACCTGTCAGAGAGGCAAGTGGTGTCTTGATGTCATGGGAAAGATTGGTGATCAGCTGTTTATAGGCCTGTTCGTGGCGCTTCTGTTGGATGGCGCTCTGCTGGCTTTGCTGTACAATCTTGTTGATGCCGTAGCCAATGGATCGAATCGCTTGCGGACCGCGGGTTACGATCCTGCGGTTCAGGTTTCCGGCTCCGATATCTTCCAGAGCTTTCTGGATTTCCAGAAGCTCCCGGTGCCAGAGAAAAAGCGTTGCAGCAAGCCAAAGAGCCAGCGCCGCACACAATATACAAATCACGGACAGCATAGATCTTCTCCCTTATGCCTTTTCATTGAAGCGATAGCCCACGCCATACACCGTCAGTACATAAAAGGGGTGCTCGGGGTCCGGCTCAATCTTTTTGCGCAGTTTGCTGATGATCGACATAATATTGCCGTCATCCTGGTAATAAGGCTCTTTCCAGATATTCTGATAGATTTGCTGTTTGGTAAAGATGCGTCCCTTGTGCTGGGCCAGAAAGAGGAGAATGTCAAATTCTCTGGCGGTCAGAGATACCAGCTTTCCTTGTACTTCCACCGAATGCGCCGACGGGTCGATGGTCATATCGTGAAACCGAATGCGCTGATTCTCTTCATGGTGGGGATTGAACTCCGTATACCGGCGCACCAGGGAGTTCACGCGGGCCGTCAATTCTGCCAGGCCGAAGGGCTTTGTCAGATAGTCATCTGCACCGTTCTGCAGTCCGGCGACCTTATCTTCTTCCTGATCTTTGGCGGTAAGCATCAGGACCGGCACGTTGCTCACAGCCCGAACCTTTTCCAGAACTCTGTATCCATCCATGCCGGGAAGCATGATGTCCAGAATGACCAGAACACAGTCACTCTGATTCTGATAGAAGAAGGAAAGCGCATCCTCTCCGCGCAGAAAAGTATATACGGGAACTTGCGCCGTTTCGATACATTTCTTCACCAGCTTGCACAGTGCTTCGTCATCGTCAATTGTCAGAATATATTTCATAGGTCCGTCCTCAGTCTGGAAATTCGTAGATACAGCAACAAGCGGTTGCTGTATGTATTGTATCACGTTCCGGGCTTTGAGAAAATTTCGGAATCAGCCTTTTCTCTGTTTTGAGGGAAAAACAAGATTTCGTTAAGATTCTGATAAGGCGAAAGTAAGATTTTGAGCGTATACTGAACACAAGTTCCAAGAAATCTCCCTCACCAGAACAAGGAAAAGAGGTTTACCATGAAAGAATCCTATGCCATTGAAACCCGGCACCTGACTAAAAGATACGGGGAACAGGTCGCCGTCAACGATGTCTGCCTGCACGTTCCCAAAGGCCACATTTATGGCCTGCTGGGACGGAATGGCGCCGGGAAAACCAGCATTATGAAGTTGATTTTACAGCTGATGCCAGCTACCTCCGGTGAAACGCTGCTGTTCGGCGAGCCGGTGAAGCGCAGAGAGCGCGGTGTCTTTCAGCGTATTGGTGCCATCATCGAAACACCTGGTTTCTATCCCAATCTGACGGGAACCGAAAATCTGGAAATCTTCGCCAAGCTGCGGGGAACGATCTGTCCTGACGCAGTGGAGCACGCCCTGCAGGTGGTGGGATTACCCTATAAGGACAAAAAGCTCTTTGGGGAGTATTCGCTGGGCATGAAACAGCGGTTGGGGATTGCCAACGCTATTATGCATGACCCGGAACTGCTGATCCTGGATGAACCTACCAATGGCCTGGATCCCATCGGGATTGCCGAGGTACGGGCCTTTATCCGCTCCCTCAGCGAAAAAGAGGGAAAGACCATCCTGGTTTCAAGCCATATCCTTTCGGAAATTTCCATGCTGGCCGATGACATCGGCATTCTGGACCACGGTGTTTTGCTGGAAGAGGAAACGATGGAGGAACTGAAAAAGAAAAACCAGAAATATATTCTGCTGCAGGTGTCCGATACAGCGGCAACGGCCCGCATTCTGGAACAGCAGATGGCTCTGCAGGTCGGGGAATACTCCATTCAGGATACAACCAGCGTCAAAATTTTTAAAACCACCATCGACCGGGAGGCACTTGTGCGGGAACTCACGTTGCAGGGCGTGGGGCTTTCGGGACTGGCAGAAAAAGACGATACGCTGGAAGACTATTTCAAGAAAATCACGGGAGGCGAAGGCATTGCTTAATGTGGTGCGCGTCGAGTTTTCTAAACTGCGGCGCTGGAAACTTTTACGGGTCCTGCCGTTGCTCTCTCTGGTGCTGCCGGCGATTACCTTCTCCTACTTTGCCACCCATCCCGATTATCTGACGGATATGGGATTATACAAGCAGGCGCTGTTTTCCTTTAATATTTTTCTGATTCTGCCTGCCATCCTGGGCGTTCTGGCCTCTATGCTGGTATATAATGAGCAGCGCTGTGACGTCTTGAAACAACTGTGGATCATCCCTATGAGCAAGGGAGGCTATCTCTTTGCCAAGTGGGTGGTCGTTCTGACGGTTTCCCTTGCTTTTATGATGCTGGCGGTGGGCTTTACCTTTGCATTCGGGCTGGCCTTCGGGTTCCTTTCCTGGAACGGAGAAATGATGGCATTCATTCTGTATAAGGGAATCGAAGCCGCAGTTTTGGAAGCGATGGCGATTATCCCGATTCTGGCGCTGGCGGTATCGCACAAGGGGTACCTTCTGCCTTGCTGTGCAGCGATTATCTATGCTTTTCTGGGTTTTATCGTGGCTCAGACGAACCCGTACCTGATTCCCTCTGCCTGTGCCATCCTTTGTATTTCAAGAGATCTGCCCAATATTATAATGCCCTGTGCCTATCAGCCGTTTTTTGCCGTACTCTGTTTTGGAGGCTGGGCGGTGGCTTCTGGAATCTACGCCTATCATGGACTTTCGGAAAAGTGAGGAAAACACAATGCAGGTTATGATTTGGACAGAATTGAAAAAACTTCGCCGTTCCCGTATGCTGCTTGTGGCACTATTTGGGCTCTGCATGGTACTGGTCATTGTGACAGCCCAGGGCTTTTTCGCCGGAGGAAATGAAGTGTATGGCATGGAACCGGAATGGTATCTGACCGGGGTACAGTCCCTGGGAACGATGTATGCGTTGCCGGGCATCATCGCGCTGTTCGGCAGTTATATCATTTGCCGGGAGAGCCAGGAAGATGTGTTGAAGTCACTTTTGCTCATTCCGGTCAATATGGGCAAGATGGTAGTGGCCAAGGTCATGGTGATTCTGGTTTTCAGCGTGGGAACCTATCTGGTGCTGTTTCTGGCAGCCTTTGCCGTGGAAATGGCTTTTCATGCCCAGGTCCTTACGGCAGCGATTTTTTGGCACTATCTCAAAATCTATCTGGTGGATGGAATTTGCGTTTTCTTCGCCGTGTTGCCTATTATCTGCTTCATTACCGAAAAGAAGCTTGATTACTGGCTCAGCCTTCTGGCAGCGGAAGTTTACTCGTTCATCACGATCTTCGTGGGAAACCTGGGAACCATATCCAAACTGTATCCGCTGGTGGCTGCGTTCACGCTTTCCGGGTATTATGAATCCACCCCGGCGGAAATCCTGCTCAGTGTGATTTCGATGGCTTTGTGCGGTATGATATCCGGCATTCTGATTTATCGGTTGAGCAAAAGGGACGCTTTGAAGTAACCTGCTTGAAAAGCAGGTTTCGGATTTTAAACGAGTGCTGCATTCCATATTTGTAATCCCTGTTTTTCCGCATACCGCAGTGTATACGCTGTACCTCCGGTAGCTCTTGTGCAGTAACCGATGCAGTAGGTCGAGCCGTCCACCAGACGCCGGTCGCGGGCCAGAAAGGCCTCACAGCTGGGTGCGCCGCGGCAGTAGACCACCTTATCGACCCTGGATTCAATCCGCGCAGCGCGGGCTTGCTGGGCCGCTGTCCAGCGGCTTTGGTAGCCGCGGAACGGCAGCACCAGGATCACCCGAATTTGCGGATACTTCCCACGCAGTTCCAGCAATTTTTCCGCGACCAGCGTATCAAACCCCAGCGCACCGCCTACCCCGAAATAACGGACACCCTGCTCCAGTAAAGGAATCAGATGTTCCTGCACCCGCTGCCAGATGGCTTCCTCCTCCCCGGCAGGCAGATGACGATGGCCGGTAAAGCAGCAAGTTTGTGCGCGGTTGTCCATGGAGACCCTCCTTAATTACATTATGTATTACATGTTTGTAGTATATAAATAATACACCAATGTGCGCCATAATAACTACAACAAAATGCTCGGGAGGTACACGATGGCGCAGGAGGATAAATTTATTGTGCCGCAGCGCAAACCCGCGGTAGGAAAGTCCACGGTGGTATCGGTGCGGCTGCCCGACACCATGCTGGCGAAGCTGGAGGACGTAGCGTCCAGGACAGGCCGTTCCCGCAATGAGCTTGTGCAGATGTGCATCGACTATGCGCTGGCCCGGCTGGAGATTACCGAAGAATAAAAAACAGGCAGTCGCCCTCGAGTTGAGAGCAACTGCCTGGTTTCTTTTTGTGATACGAACACTGTGAAACGCAGTGCAAACAGTATTTCTTGTTACAACCCCATTACCTTCCCCAGCTTTTCCTGTGCCTCCCGTTTGGTTTTATCAAAGGCGTGGGCATAGATGTCTAGTGTGGTACTGGGCTGGGAGTGACCAAGCAGCCCTGCCACGGTGCGGACATCCACGCCCTGGGCAATGAGCAGGCTGGCGTTGGTATGGCGCAGGCTGTGGACAGATAAGTTTTGAGGCAACCCGTTTTCCTTGAGGATTTTCTTGAAACGGAAGGTAAAGGTCGTGGGGACCATGGGATCGCCGCTCGGTTGCCGGAAGAGGTAATCTTCCTCCGTCAGGGTCTGCCCTTCTGCCTGTTCCATCTGCCAGGTACATTCCTGCTTCCACGCTTTCAACAGCTTGCACATCTCTTTGCTGATGTACACCCTCCGGTTGCCGCTTGTGGTTTTCGGCTCCTTGGTGAAGATCTTCTGTCCGCTGAGTTTGACCACCGTCCGCTGCACATGGATGGTCCGGTGCCTCCAGTCAATATCAGACCAGCGTAATCCGCAGGCTTCGCCGCGGCGCATCCCCGTGGCCAGTACCAGTTTGAAGTACACTTCATATTTCATGCTTTGTGTTTCCAGAGCGGCGATCAGCTTCTGCACCGTTTCCTCGTCGGCCACCGGGCGCTCTTTGCGCACGCCTTTAGGTTTATACACCCGCCAGGCTGGGTTATGGGTCAGGTAGCCTTCATCCACGGCACCGGACAAGATGCTGCACAGTGTGTTGTGCAGTCCCTCCACGGACCGTTCCGATAGCGGCTGTCCATCCGTCAGTTTAGGCTCTGAGCGCATGGCCTCGTAGAAGGCACGGATGGTTTCCTTGCGCAGATCGGTCAGTTTGTAATGCCCCAGCGCTGGCAGGATGCGCCGGATATCCTGCTGGTCACGGGAATAGGTACTGGCTGCCAGCCTGCCAGGGGCAATGTCTTTTAGCCAGTGTTCGGTATACGCTGCCAGCGTCATGGCATGGTTCACCGGCTGCGGGTCGTGCCGCACTTCCCGCTCGAACAGAACAGCCTGTTCGTTCAGCCATTTTTTGCACTGGCTGGGCGTGAGATCTTTCGGTGGATGTACCGTTTTCTGTGCAGCTTTCAGCCGGTTGCCTTCGTAATCGTAGCCGCGGGATACTACAATGAGATAACTGTTTTGTCCTCGTTTTCGGATGCTTGCCATTTTGACCACTCCTTTGTGTGTATTGACACAAAGGATACCAACCTCTGCGATACAAAGCTATCACCAAACCCAACGAAGAACGGCCACGATACTTGTGCAAACCGGGCAAAACACCAAAAGTTTGCAAACATAACTAATAGTGAGGATTCTCCCAAAAGAGAAAATCCTCACTGTGGGTGTGCCGGATAAACAGAAGCATTGGTATTTCATTCATCCAGGGCGGCACAGTATTCTTCCTCTGCCGGTGCCAGCAGAGAATCAAACAACCCGGCAGCCTCCTCTTTGCAGATATCCTGCGGATGGCAGTAGGTTCGTTCCAGAAAGGCGGTATCTGCGTGCCCCAGCAGGTCGGCCGCCACCTGCTTGCTGGTACCGTGTTCCAGCAGATAGGTGGCGAAGAAATGCCGCATGGTGTGCAGGTGGTATTCCTCAGGGAATCCGTTTTTATCGTACAACCGCCGCAGATGGTGGCTGAAAGTATTGGGGTGTACCGGCTTGCCTTTTCGCTGGAAGATCAGCCCGTTCCAGTCGGCCCCGTTGTTTTCAAGGGCCTGCTCAGTGAACAGCTCTCCCAGCTCATCGAAGACGATCTGCGGCATGACCACGATGCGGGCGCGGTGGTTCTTGGTGTCACTTTCCAGTACGCCCTGCCCTACCACCGTGCTGCGGGAGTGTTGGATCTTCACCTGATTCCCGCCGTGCAGATCACACCACCGAAGGGCACACAGCTCGCCGCGTCGCAGGCCGGTGGAGAGGGCCATCAGGTAGTACACCCTATAAAGAAGCGGCTCCTGCAGAATACACTGCAGGAGCTTTCGCATCTCCCATTGTTGGGGAATGCGCTGCTGAGGCTTTTCCACCCGGACTTTTTCGACCCGATGGGCAGGATTATAGAGCAGGATGTCATTTTTCGCTGCGTCCTGCAGCACAGCGGAAACGGCATCCAGATATTTATGTACGGTGTTTTCGCTCAGCGGCTTGCCGCCCCGTCCGGGCCGCTTGCGCAGTTCTTCTGCAAATTCCTCCAGGACCATGGGCCGGATCTTGCAGAGCGGCAAACCGCCAATAGTTGGATATGCCACCTCCAGCATTTTTCGATAACCGGCCAGCGTACTGGCTTTGTATCGCTTGGCTGCCCTGTCCAGCCAATGCTCTGCGTAGGCCTCGAACTTGGTGTTTTCACTTTCGTCGATGCCGGTGCGGAATCGTTTTTCCAGGCGCTCAGCCTCCGCATAGACATACTGTCTGATACTGCGCTTTGGAATCTCCTTGGGGACATCAATGGTGCGCGCCTGCATCCGTTTTTTCCCTGTCGTGGTGTATCCATTACAAACTGTAATTTTATATTTTCTTTCTCCGCGTTGTTGAATATAGGCCATGTACATCCCTCCTGCATTATGACGCCTGTGACGACAGTGACGGTGATGACGGTTGTGACGGCACATCCGGTGCCTGGCCCCCACTGTCACAACCGTCATTGCCGTCACCCGTGTCACTTTCTGTCAGGCAAAGAGACAGAAACCGTTTGTGGTTGCTGCGCTTTGTGTCCAGCAAAATTCCCTGCGCCGCCAAGGCGTCCTTGTGGCTTTGCAAATACCGGGAAAGCTGGGCCGGACCCCATAAGGAGCCCTGTTGTCCCAGCTTTTCCACCAACTCTGTGGCAGACCCGAGAAACTCGCCAGAGGCAAGCAGCTGCCGGATAGCCGGCAAGAGGTACATCAGCTGCAGCTCATCCGGCGAGCAGCTGCGGCTCCAGCAGCAGTCGGAGAATTCCAGCGTCAGTTCCCGATCTTCGATATCCCGCCCGGTGGCCGTCAGCAGGGCCGTTCCCTCCTGGCGCTTCTGGCGGATGAGAATGATGGTGCCGTCGGCGGCCCCGGTCAGACCATTGGTGCCGGACAACCGGTTGAAAGGGTCCTCGTCCGGCATTTTGCGCAGGTGGTGAATGACCAGCAGACAGACGTTGCAGCGGTCGGCCAGTTCTTTCAGTGCGGCGGCATCCTGATAGTCGTTGCCGTAGGATGCGTTGGCACCGGCAACCATCCGTACCTTTTGCAGCGTGTCAATAATGACCAGCCGGATGCCCGGGTGCTCGGCCAGCATCTGATCCAGCTGCTGCTCCAGCCCCTGCCCGATCATGGGCGCATGGCCGCAAAGGTGCAGACCGGCGGGCGCTTCCTCGGTCAGACGCAATGCGCGGGTGTGCAGCCGCCGCGGCCCGTCCTCCAATGCCAGATAGAGTACCTCACTTTTCCGGGTACGGAACCCGAGAAAGGGTTCTCCCCGGCAGACCGCCAGGCAGAGCTGCAGCGCCAGCCAGCTTTTTCCCACTTTGGGCGAGCCGCCCAGGAAGTACAAGCCGGGTGCCAGCAGTCCTTCCGCCAGCCAGGAGATGGGTTCCATAGGGTGGGCGTAGAGTTCCTGGAGGGTATAGGTTTTGAGTTCGTTTGACATAGACATTTCCTTTCTTGAAAACAAAAAAAGCACCCGGTGCCCTCGACATTTCTGTCAAAGGCACCGGGTGCTTTGTAGGTATGGTGGATTGAAAAAAGGGTACACTTTCCCCTTATATCTTTTGAAAAAATATAAAAAATACAGCTCAACGCGCTTTTATAAAAATCACTTGCACAGGCAAGTTTTCTATTCATTAAAAGAAAAGTAGCAGTCCTGTTTGCCGCTCGCCCCCGGACTGTAGGAACACGACCGGCAGGGCGCCACCGCCCGTTCACTTGCACCGTTGGAGGTCTAAAGATTGCAACCTGAAACGTGCAGCCCCATCTGACGTGTGGGGAAACCTGCGTATCATTATGTCCCCGGAAAGGTCCTGGCGGAAAGATCCCGGTGGCTTATGGGATCTTTCTTGGATCGTTGTGGAATCGCTCCGACCATAGCGGCCATCCTGGCGCCAACATCTCTCGCTCTCTTTCCGTGGAACGTACCGATCGTGCTGAATATTCAATTTTCAAGGTGCCGAAAGTACTTTTTACTATACACGCCAAATGTGAAATTTTCTGCGTTGGCTTTACGCAAAATTTGGGCTTTTTCTATGAATCAACGACTCTGCTCCCGAAGGCGTTCCCGTTTGCGAAGTTTTTGGAGAGAAAAATCCAGGATTCTTTCTTTTCTCGCACGGAGCATGGTTCTGTAGAAATTCCTTTGCAGCTCCGATAGGAACGGGGTCGTTTCAATCAGACCATAAATTTGGTTCATATTGATTCTGGGAACGATTCGCTTTAGGGCTTTGTTGCAGTCCGGATTTTTCAGGGAGGAAATGAACTTGAAATATTGGATTTTCTGGCCGTTTTCTTTGATACCCGAAAGAGGTCTTTCAAAGATTCGTAATTCCAACTCTGCAGGATCTTCCAATGTTCTTTTCATGATCTCTTCGTCTGCTTGCGGAAACAGACAGCTTCCACAGTCGTAAACCGGCGCAAGCGATATTTCGTCGGTTCTGCTGTCGTACAGAAATCCCCAGTTACCATTATGTCTGTCCCAGTTGCCAATGAGGGCATCGACAATAAACATATCCCAGAACCGGTCCTTGAGTTGTTGGGGGTCCATTGCGCGCTGTTCTTCTAAGGTCTTGATAATATCGCTGAGCTCTGTGCCGTAACCGTTGTGGACAGAGTCGATAATCGTATTTTTCAGGGAGGCAAAATCCTGCAATACAAGGCCGCCCGAGGTAAAGTCCTTACAGGCAACGACAATTTTCTTTTCCGTTTTTGGTATACGTTCCCAGTAATGTTTCCTGTACGGGAATACCGACGATTGCAAAAATATGGGAACCAAGATATTCTGAGATACACCCATTGGCATAGCTCATGTTTTTATTGATGGAAGGTGCAGCAGGAAACTTTAACATATACAGTTCGTTGTTGTATAGCACGGAAATTTTGCTGCCATTTGCACCAGCATATGTCTTGTTCCGTACAGGTAGGTTTGTAAAATCAATCACAGGTCAATCACCTCGTTTCATCCTTAAATACTTTTCACGCAGATACCAAGCCTGTTCCGAAGAGATTTCCTGTTCCACCTCCGCCGAATTGATATCCGCATTCAGTTCGCTCCAATTCAGATCCCAATGGTAATCCTTCTTTCCATTGTCCACAAGTTTCCAGGAAGCGATCATATTTTCCAAGGAAGATTGAAGATAGGCAGGCAAACCGCGTTCAAGGTAGTTCTTACGTTTCGGCAAACCGTTTTCTCTGTCATAGCCTTGCACCGCATCCAAAGACAGGATGAATTCCATGGTGCACCCCAATGCCTTTGCAAGCTGCTGCACGGTCCGGGCAGAACATTTCTGCAGGGAACTCTTACCGGAGCAAATATCTATAATGGTTGTTTTGGGAACACCACTGATTTTTGACAAGCGATATTTGGTAATGTTTTTGCTATCCAGATAGCCTTGCAGATCCATACGATTTTCCTCCTTCTATCATCCAGTATATCGGTACACCGACCGTCAGTCAACTGATTTGCAAAAATAAAGGTTTATAACGCTGCCTTTGCCGTTACAGTAGTAAACGTTATCCGTAAGGACTCAGCCTGGGAGGACTGCAAGGTACGATTGCTGTGGCGATGTGTTTGGAAACAGAAGACAGGGGTTTGGGGAGAGCCCCCAAAATTTGCGTTTGGATATCCAAACGCTATGCTAGCAAAACCATCTGCCAGCAGGTGGGGAGCTTTTGGGCCCCTCTTTCGTCCCAGTCGGTGGGAAAACCGGCTGGGAGAGTGAATCATGCTATGATTCACTCTCTGCCGACATTTCCTGTTCACTCAGAAAAAGTGAATCATAGCATGATTCACTTTTTCCAAAAAATAGTGAGCCCGTATGAATCTTAATAAGATTCATACCTGCCTGTTTCAGGAAAAAAGTGAATCTTATTAAGATTCACTGCCATACAATGAGGCAGAAGTCTGCAGCCAAAATGAGGGTTGGCAAAGTATTGATCCATTCTATGAAAGTTTTTGCAAAGACAAAAGAAAACCATACTATTTTGCCGGAAAGCCACTAAGATAAAACACTGGTGACGCAGCAAAGCTGCGTCACCAGATATAAGATTCTAAATGAAAAGAGGAAAAGCTCTACACGCTAAGCCTAAGCAGCGCTTTCCGCATATCAGTAGGAAAAATCTGCCTTTTTTCAGCTCAGGTCGGCTCCATCGGAGGCGATGACCTTCTTGTACCAGTAGAAGGAATCCTTGCGCAGCCGGCTGTAGTCGCCGGTGCCGTCATCGTACTTGTTGACGTAGATGAAGCCGTAGCGCTTGGCCATCTCTCCGGTGGAGGCGGAGACCAGGTCGATACAGCCCCAGGGCGTGTAGCCCATCAGGTCGACGCCGTCCTTGACCGCCTCGGCCATCTGCTCGATATGCTGGCGCAGGTAGTCGATGCGGTAGCTGTCATGCACGGTGCCGTCCGGTTCCAGTGTGTCCTTGGCGCCGAGACCGTTCTCGACAACCATCACCGGGATGCGGTAGCGGTCGTAGATCTCGTTGAGCGAGTAGCGCAGCCCCTGGGGGTCAATCTGCCAGCCCCAGTCGGAGGCTTTCAGGTAGGGGTTCTTGAAACCGGCGGACACATTGCCGTCCGTCTTGACGGCGTCCTTGTGGGTGGTGACGCAGTTGGACATATAGTAGCTCAGCGTGTAGAAATCCACCGTACCGTTTTTCAGGATCTCGGCATCGCCGGGCTCCATATGGATGGTTACGCCAAGGTCCTCCCACAGCCGCTTGGCAAAGGCGGGATACTCGCCCCGGACCTGCACGTCGGAGCAGTACCAGTTGGTTTTACGCATGGCCTGCTGGTTGGCCAGGATGTCGGCCGGGTCGCAGGTGTAGGGATAGCTGGTGATGAAGCAGTCCATGTTGCCCATCTTGTATTCGGGGTAGTTGTCATGAGCGTACTTCACGGCCAGGGCGCTGGCGATGAACTGATGGTGCAGCGCCTGCAGACGGACCTGCGGGTCGTCGGGCATGGCCACGGCGGGGCCGCGGTAGTCCTTGCAGGTGCCCAGCGACATGACGGCGCCAAACGGCATCATACCGGCGTTGATCTCGTTAAAGGTCAGCCAGTATTTAACCTTTCCCTCGTACCGGGCAAAGATGGTCTTGCAGTAGTTCATGTAGAAGTCCACCAGCTTGCGGTCGGCCCAGCCATTGTACTTTTCCACCAGGGCGTAGGGCAGTTCATAGTGGCTGATCGTGACAAGCGGCTCGATGCCGTGCTTTTTACAGCAGTCGAACACCCGGTCATAGAAGGCAAGGCCTGCCTCGTTGGGCTCGGCGTCCTCGCCGGTAGGGAAGATGCGCGCCCAGTTGATGGAAGTGCGGAAGGTCTTGAACCCCATCTCGGCAAAGAGGGCGATGTCCTCCTCGTAATGGTGGTAGAAGTCGATGGCCTCATGGCTGGGATAGAACTTGTCCGGCTCGATGGTGGGGGTAAGCAGTTTCGGGCTGGTGTGGGTACCGTTGGTACACATATCCGGGATGCTGGGACCTTTGCCGTCCACATCCCAGGCGCCCTCAAATTGGTTGGCGGCACAGGCGCCGCCCCATAAAAAGTCTTTGGGGAATACGGTTTTCATAGGTTGGTTTTCTCCTTTCCAATGGTTGCAAACAAAATAGACGGCAGGGGCGGTCAGGGGGTATGGGAAGACCGCACCACCGAAGAGCGGATGACAAGATCGGTGGAAACCTCCACCTTGATATGATGGGGCACCCCATCCTGGATGGCGTTGATCAGGCAGCGCACCGCCACCCGGCCCATATACGTGCGGGGAATGTTCACGGTGGTCAGGGCCGGTTCCATGACCTGCCCTTCGGAGATATTGTCGAACCCCACAATGGCAATGTCCTCGGGGATACGGTAGCCCCGCTGTTTGAAGGCTTTCATGGCGCCGATGGCAATCAGGTCGTTCTCGGCAAAATAGCAGTTGGCCAGCGGGTCCCCCCGGTCCAGGACCTCCAGCATTTCGGTCATGGCCCCCTCGATGGTGGGGGCCAGCGTGTGTACGATGCTGTGGGCGGCGTGCATGCCGTTGGCGCGCAGCGCCTTCTGGAAGCCTTCCCACCGTTCATCGAAGTTGCGCAGCGGCACAAAGGATTTCAGGTAGCCCGGCTGGGTCAGCCGGCGGCTGATGAGGTAGTCGGTGGCCAGATAGGCGCCCTGGGCGTTGTTGATGACCACGCAGCTGCAGTCCAGCGGCTCCACGTTGGAGTCCACCACAATCACCGGCACCCGCAGCGAGAGGAACGCCAACGCCACATCCTGGTTCATCTCGGTGCCCAGCAGGATGATGCCCGCGCAGTCGGACACCCGCAGGTCGCTGATCTGCTGTTCCAGCGTGTCCTGCTGGGCGTAGAACTGCTGCACCTTCATGCGGTAAGGGGTTGCCTGACATTCCTGCACGGCGCCGCGCAGAATCTCGTCAAAAATGGGTGCATAAGAAAAGATGGCCGAGGAAGTCTGCACACAGATAAAGTAAATGCTGCCGGTACCGCTGGTCTGGGTCAGATGGCGGCTCAGATCATAGCCCAGCTTTTCGGCAGTATCGTAAACCAGCTTGCGGGTGGCGGCGCTGACGCCGGGGCGATTGTTCAGTGCCATGGAAACCGCAGCGGGGGAAAGCCCCAACTCCCGGGCAATGTCTCGGGCCGTGACCGACATGATTTTCGCCTCTCCTTCGTGGATTTGCCCTCATTATAAACCGGTTCAGAAAACAGTGCAACAGATTAAGCTAAATGTTAAGTAAATACTACTGAACAAAATGTTGAAATTTAGTGAACGGATCGATATACTGAAACTCGAAAAGGGACGCAGGCCGGCCGCGCTCCCAACCACTGCTGCACTGTTCATGCTGGCCGAAAAAGACCAGCACCCAATGGAGGAGGAATACCAAATGGCAAGCAAAGACTATACCCAGCTGGCGGAACAGATTGTCCGCTGTGTGGGCGGCAAAGAGAACGTGTCGGGGGTTACCCACTGTGCCACCCGGTTGCGGTTTACCCTGAATGCAGCCGATAAGGCAGACCGGGAAGGCGTCAAGAAGATCCAGGGGGTCATCTCGCTGGTGGAAAGCGGCGGCCAGTTCCAGGTGGTCATCGGCAACCATGTGGCGGATGTCTATCCCTTTGTGCTCAAGGCATTGGGCATGACCGATGCGGAGGCAGAGCAAAACAAGGGCGGCGAAAAGGCGGAAAAGCAGAACCTGGTCAACCGCTTCCTGACCACCATCACCGGTATTTTTACGCCGATCATCGGCGCCATGGCCGGTGCCGGTATGCTCAAGGGCATCCTGATTCTGCTGACCACCTTTAATCTTCTGGCAACTGACAGCGGCACCTACCGTATCCTCTACGCGGCAGCGGATGCGCTGTTCTCCTTCCTGCCCATTCTGCTGGCTTTCACGGCGGCCAAAAAGTTCGGCGCCAATACCTTTGTGTCGGTGGCTATCGGTTGTGCGCTGGTCTACCCCGATATGACCGCGGCCTATAACGCCGGGGACGCCCTGACCTTCCTGGGCATTCCCGTCAATCTGATGAGCTACACCTCCTCGGTGCTGCCCATCATCTGTGCGGTGTTTGCCCAGTCCAAACTGGAAGCCCTGCTGAAAAAGGTGCTGCCTTCCATGATCCGCAATCTGCTTACCCCGTTGGCATCTTTGGCCATCATTGTTCCGGCGACCTTCCTGATTATCGGCCCCGTCACCAACACGGTGGGCAACACGTTGGCGGCTGCCTACACGGCATTGGTCAGCTTCTGCCCGCCGGTGGCCGGATTCATTGTGGCCGGTATCTGGCCCCTCTGCGTCATGGCTGGTGTACATTATGGCTTTGTGCCCATCGTCATCAACAATATTGCGGTTTACGGGCGTGACACCCTGTTCACCATCACCGGCGTCTGCAACATGGCCCAGGCCGGTGCCACCGCCGGTGTCTTCCTCAAGACCCGCAATCCCGAACTGAAAGAGATCTCCGGTCAGGCGGCTTTCTCCGCACTGATTGCCGGTATCACCGAACCTGCCATGTACGGCGTCAACCTGAAGTACAAGCGTCCGTTCTATTTTGTCATGTTCTTCTCCGCCATTGCGGGCTGCATCACCGCAACGGTGGGGGCCGGTGCCTCTGCGCTGGTGGGCACCGCGCTGCTGACGCTGCCCGCCTATGCCGGTGTGGGCTTTGCGGGCTTCCTCATTGCCTGCGCCATCGCCTTCTTCGGCACCATGATCTGCACCTATCTGTTCGGCTTTGACGATTCCATGATCGATAACGCCTGATTTCCCGCCCGGTCCCGGGCTGTGGGGGCGTGTGCCGCCCCTTTCGGGGCGGCAATTTGTTTGCGCAAAACCTGCAAGGAGGTTCTGTATGAAACTGACCGTAGCCGATGACCGCCGCTGCCTGCAGCGGGACGGCAAGCCCTTCTTCTGGCTGGCCGATACCCTGTGGAGCGCCTTCACCAACATGACCGACGAGGAACTGGAAAGTTACCTCATCCTGCGCCGCCAGCAGGGGTTCAACGTGCTGCAGATCAACATTCTGCCCCAGTGGGACCGCTGCTGGACCCCGGCACCATGCATGCCCTGGCCTTGCAAGGCGGACGGTATGTTTGATTACAGCGCCCCCATGAACCAGGACTATTTTGACCATGCCGCCCACATGTGTGAAAAGATCACCGCCTATGGTTTTACTCCGGCGCTGGTGGTGCTGTGGAGCAACTATGTGCCGGGCACCTGGGCTTCGGGGATGGTATCGGGCAACATCCTGCCCGAGGCACTGGTGGAACCTTACTGCCGCAAGGTGGCCGAAACCTTTGCCCGGTTTGACCCGGTGTATATTCTGAGTGGCGATACCGATCTGGACACCCCGGAAAGCGCAGCCTGCTACGAGAAAGTGCTGTACACCATGCGCGGTCTTTGCCCCGACGCGCTGCTGACCCTGCACATCCGCGGGCGGTACACCTACCTGCCCAACACCCTGGCCCAGGGAGTGGACTTTTACCTCTACCAGTCCGGCCATAACGCGGGCTACCCCGAAAAATGCTATACCATGCCCGGCGAGATGCTGGCCGCCTACCCTCAAAAACCTATCCTGAACAGCGAACCCTGTTATGAGCAGATGGGCTACAGCGGCAACAAATACGGCCGTTTCTCCGCCCGGGAAGTGCGCCGTGCCGCCTGGATGAGTGTGCTCTCCGGCGCCTGTGCGGGCGTTACCTACGGAGCTCACGGCGTCTGGAACTGGGTCAAGCCCGGCATGCCGGCCAACCCCGTGGGGGGCGAAGGCTTCGACGCCGCAAAACCCTGGACCGAGGCCATGCAGTTCCCCGGCGCCTGGGACTACGGCTGGCTCAAACAGCTGCTGGAGGACCACGGCGTTACGGCGCTGCTGCCCGACGACCGGGTGGCCAACGTCATCAAGGGGGTGCGCCATGTCAAGGCCCCCGACGGGCGGGATATGCTGGAACCCACCACCTCTCCCAACACCGAGATCCGCATGGCCTCCACCCCGGACGGCCGCCTGAGCCTGCTGTATGCCCCCTTCAATACCTGCGTGCAGCTGGAAAGGGGACTGGACCGGCGCCCGCATTACGGTGGTGGACCTGGCCACCCGCCGCACCGCCCACCCGGCGGTGCAGTATGGGGACGGTATCACCCGCATCGAGATCTGCCCCTTTGCCGAGGATATCCTGATCCTGGCCCAACGATAAACAGAAAGAGAGACTGCGTATGCGACCCATCAAACTGGCCTACGCCCCTACCCGGCGCAGCATCTTTTCGGCGCCCGACGCCGTAAAATACCGCAATCTTACCGCCCAGCGCCTGCGGGAGCTGGGGGTGGACTTTGTGGACATTGACGATATCAACGAGGAGGGCCTGCTGTACAGCGAGGAAGACCGGCTGAAAATGCTGGCAAAATTCCGCGCTGCCGGTGTGGACGGCCTGCTGCTGGCCCACTGCAACTTTGGCACCGAGTACCTCTGCGCCCGGTTAGCCAAGGACCTGGGAGTGCCGGTTTTGCTGTGGGGCCCCCTGGATCGAGCGCCCCGAACCGGACGGCACCCGCCTGCGGGACACCCAGTGCGGCCTGTTTGCCACCGGCAAGGTGCTGCGGCGGTTCGGCGTACCCTTTTACCTACCTGACCAATTGCCGCCTCACCGACCGGTCTTGCCGGGATCGGATTTCTGGCGTGTGCAACGTGGTGCGTACCTTTAAAAACGATCCGCATTTTGCAGATCGGCCCCCGGCCCTTTGATTTCTGGTCCACCATCTGCAACGAACGGGGAATTGCTGGAGCGGTTCGGTGTGGAACT
>ENA-OQBL01000179-OQBL01000179.1-human-gut-metagenome-genome-assembly--contig:-NODE-179-length-36784-cov-5.399105_pt1 | contig 36784 bp, 28 predicted proteins | sample MGYA00242747_ERZ504553 | MGnify/ENA primary metagenome ERZ504553 (study PRJEB26092, sample SAMD00036240) | human gut metagenome | host: Homo sapiens | study: EMG produced TPA metagenomics assembly of...
TTTTGAAAATTTGGAAAACAGGCTCCTCTGGAAAACAATCGTTTTTCAGAAGGGCCTGTTTGAGTTATCTGCTTTTTGGAAATTAGGGGGTCTATGGCGAGCGTTTTTGTGCTTCTGGAGGCATTTAACCGTAAAGAGGCTGCTGCACTTGGATTTTTTCCTTGTGCAACAGCCTCATTTTCATAATGATTACCGCTTTGCGGAGTGCTTTCATTTGCCGCTGACTTCTGTCTAAGTCAGCGGCTCTTTTTATTTTTTAAGAGAAATTCAAGAACTTTTATTGTAAGAGAAACGGTGGCATATATGCAGCTGCCGATAAAAGTAAGCAGCAAAATTATTTCCTGAAAACTCAAGCGTTCACCTCCCTCGTAATTTGGAGGCGGACAATCAAGAGCCAATTATAGCAGAAGGGGAGAGGACTGTCAAAATAGGATCGCCAATTCCTTAATGGCGGTTTGTTGGTACAATACCAACCAGTCAGGCTTTGCCAGATTGTGGATGATATGTATCAGGATCATAGTCAGAGGATTTAAGAAAAAGCAAGCCGTCGCGGGGGAGCCATTCCGGCAGACTGGCGGCTTTTTGTACACGGCTCCAGCCGGCGGGATTTCTCTTAGCGGGCCTTCCGGGTGTGATGCGATAAACAATGTAATGCTCGCCGTTGCAAAATTGCAGGATAGCAATTTTACCGGTAGGAAAATCAGCGTCAGAGTCTGCCAGCGAAAACTGCCACTGACATTGTGTGTCAAGTTCAGATAACTCTATGATTTGTTTGGCAAGTTTATGGGCCGTATCCTCATTGGGCTGTTTAAACCTGCCATAGTTGTCGATGTGCAATTCGCCTTTCGCATACGCCTCATCAATTGTCGCCTGGGCGGCGGTCATGAGGGAGCGCGCCTGCAGCATGATGCGCTTTTCAACGGCTTTGTCGATATAGCCGGTCAGGGACGGGACCAAAAGCGCTGCCAATACGGCCAGGATGACCAGGACAACGGTCAGCTCAACGAGGGTAACCCCTCTTTTTTGGTTGGAATCACAGAACCGGGCCATAGCGCACGCCTCCCACATCAGTATAAAACCGTACAAATAAAGTATATTCACATAACGATGCTGCGTCAATTGTGGGGGATGCCAAATAATTTATACATTATTTGTGAATAATGTGATATTATAATTCGGTTTGAAAAACGCAGACGACGGCGGCGGCAAGAGGTGCTGCCAAAAATCCGGCCACAAATTTGTCGATTGTGCCAAACGAATAAAGTTGCAATCAGATTTGACTTTTTGTATACTATATCTATATATATTATACAAAATAATCGAAAATATTATAAAAATTCTGGTTGGAAAGCGGGCCGGGTGTTGAAAAAGATTAGGATACAGCGGGTGAGCATCTTTGATATTGTCGCCACGCTGGTGTTGGCAGTGGTGCTCGTCGCGTTCGCGGTGCAGGGCACGGGGGAGTTGGCTCAAATGCAGACCGCCACGGACGATTACATCCAGTGCGAGACACTGGCCCGGCAGCTGCAAAGCGGGTCGGACTACCTGATCGAGCAGGTGCGGATGTACACCGCCACCGGTCAGCGGGAGTACATGGACAACTACTTTGAGGAGCTGAACACGACCCGCCGCCGCGAGAACGCTTTAGAGTATTTTGCAGAGCATTACGGCGACACCGATGCTTTCACGCTGCTGAAATCCGCCATGGCAACGTCGCAAAATCTGAGCTATACGGATCGGTATGCTATGCGGCTTGTGGCGCAGGCTACGCTGGCGGACGAGTCAAGCTGGCCGACAGAAATCCGGTCTGTCTCGCTGCATGACAGTGACATAACGATGACAGACAGCGAGAAGATGCGCAAGGCACAGCAGTTGGTTTGCAACGACCAATATCAAAATATGCGCGATGATGTGAACGAAAAAATCACCGAGAGCATGGACAGCCTGATTGCACTGACACGCAGCCGCCAGAACGGAGCGGAGACTGTTTTCACCGGCGTGTACCGTAAAATTGAGCTGTGCGCGGCGCTGCTGGTACTGCTCATGCTGGAAATCTGCATGATAACGCGCTATTTTGTGGTAAAACCGCTGATGGACTACGGTCAGAGCATCCGGCGCGGGGAAATCTTCCCGGTGGTGGGCGCGGCAGAATTGCAGGACCTGGCACTGACCTACAACGAAGTCTACCGCGAAAACCAGGAGACGCAGAAGATCATCCGTCATGAGGCCGAGCACGACGCGCTGACCGGCGCACTGAACCGCGGTTCGTTTGAAAAGCTCCTGAATATCTACGAGAACGGCGAGAAGCCGTTTGCAATGATTATCTGTGACGTTGACATTTTTAAACATGTCAACGACACTTACGGACATGCGGTGGGTGACGAGATCTTGAAAAAGGTCGCAAACCTCTTAAAAACGACCTTCCGCAGCATCGACTATGTCTGCCGCATCGGCGGTGACGAGTTTGCCGTTATCATGGTGGATGTGAATCAGGAATTGAGTTATACCATACGTGAGAAAATCACGGTGATCAACAATCAGCTGTACTGTCCGACGGACGACCTGCCGGCCATCTCGCTGAGCGTGGGCGTGGCCTTTACGGATCGCGCAAACCCCGGCGAGAGCATCTTCAAGGATGCTGACAAGGCGCTGTACCGTGTCAAGCAGAACGGCAAGCACGGCTGCGGCTTCTATTAAGTGCGCACGGATTTTGCGCAGCTGCGCCGTCTGCCGGACCTGCTTTTTCCGCGGCGCTGTCCGTTTTGCGGGTCATTGCTGGGGCCGGACGCACTGCAGGGCACGGTTTGCCCGGCCTGCGTGCCCGAGGAAATGCGCTTACAGCACATTCCGGCGCGTCTGCCGGAGGGCGAACACGATTTTTACGCCGTGCGGGAGGCTGCCGCGGCGTATTATTACGAGGATATTGTACGTACAGCCGTTTTGCGCTGCAAGCGGGGCGGCTGCTTTTGGTATGCCCGGGAGCTGGCGGACCGTGTGGCTGTGCTGGTGTTCGGCGCACTGCCGGCCAAACAGCCCGGAAAAATGCCGCAGTATGCGGGTGTGACCGCGCTGCCGCTGTACAGCTGCATTGTGCCGGTGCCGCCCCGCCAGCCGCTGCCCGGTATGCCGGGTCTGCCGCTGCTGCTGGCGCGCCGGTTGGGCGCGGTGCTGGGGGTCCCGGTGGAGACACCGCTGTACATCAAACGCCGGGGCCGCCCGCAGAAGGAGCTTACCCGCGAGCAGCGCCTGCAAAACGCCAGGGGCGCGTTTGGCTGCCGCCCCGGCACAGACCTGACCGGCAGGCGGGTGCTGCTGATCGATGACATTATCACAACCGGTGCGACGGCGTCGGCGTGTGCGCTGGCACTTTTGCAGGCCGGTGCGGTGGAGGTGACCGCTGTGGCGATTGCCGCGGCGGAGGAGCTGCCCAAGAGCCGGAAAAAGCCCCCTGAGACAAAACCCTAAAAAGACCGAAGCGGCGTGCCCGGAAATCATGGGCGTACCGCTTCGGTATTTTTATAGCCTATACGAGCTTATACGGGGGCATCTCCGCACCATCCGGTATGCCGTGCCCGCCCAACGCCAGCCCTGCCAAAAATAGGGTGAAAAATTTGGCGGTTTTGCCACGCGCATAAAATCTGAACATCCTGTATAATAAAGACACGGATCGATTTTCTGCTGTAAAAAGGAGAAACCGCGATGACAAAGCAAAAATATATCATGGCGCTGGACGCGGGCACCACGTCCAACCGCTGCATCCTTTTTAACGCCCGGGGCGAGATGTGCAGCGTCGCGCAAAAGGAGTTCACCCAGTATTTCCCCAAGCCCGGCTGGGTCGAGCATGACGCCAACGAGATCTGGACGACCCAGCTCGGTGTGGCGCTGTCGGCCATGAACGAGGTCGGCGCGTCGGCGGAGGACATCGCCGCCATCGGCATCACGAACCAGCGCGAGACGACCATCGTCTGGGACCGTGACACCGGCGAGCCGGTCTACCACGCCATTGTCTGGCAGTGCCGCCGCACAAGCGAGTACTGCGACGAGCTGAAGGCCCGCGGCCTGACCGACCTGATCCGGCAAAAGACCGGGCTGGTCATCGACGCCTACTTCTCGGCCACAAAGCTCAAGTGGATCTTGGACAACGTGCCCGGCGTGCGCGCGCGTGCCGAGCGCGGCGACCTGCTGTTCGGCACGGTGGAGACGTGGCTCATCTGGAAGCTGACCTGCGGCAAGATCCACGTGACCGACTACTCCAACGCCAGCCGGACGATGATGTTCAACATCCACACGCTGGACTGGGACGACGAGATACTGAAAATTCTCGATATACCGCGCTGTATGCTGCCGCGTCCCGTGCCCAACAGCGAGTTCTACGAGTACGCCGACCCGATGCACTTCGGCGGCGAGATCAAGATCGCGGGGGCGGCGGGCGACCAGCAGGCCGCGCTGTTCGGCCAGACCTGCTTTACCAGGGGCGAGGCCAAGAGCACCTTCGGCACGGGCGGCTTTTTGCTGATGAATACCGGCGAGAAGCCGGTATTCTCCCAAAACGGGCTGGTCACCACCGTGGCGTGGGGGCTGGACGGAAGGGTGAATTACGCGCTGGAAGGCTCGATTTTTGTGGCGGGCGCAGCTATCCAGTGGCTGCGGGACGAGCTGCATCTGCTGGAGGACGCCCGCGACAGCGAGTACATGGCGCAGAAGGTCAGGGACACGAACGGCTGCTACGTCGTGCCTGCGTTCACCGGTCTGGGTGCGCCGCACTGGGACCAGTACGCCCGCGGCACCATCGTGGGCCTGACCCGCGGCGTGAACAAGAACCACATCATCCGCGCGACGCTGGACAGCTTGTGCTACCAGATCAACGATGTGCTGGCCGCCATGCAGGCGGATTCCGGCATTGACCTGACGGCGCTCAAGGTGGACGGCGGCGCGTGCGCGAACAATTACTTACTGCAGACGATGGCGGACATCAGCAACCTGCCGGTCAAGCGTCCCTGCTGCGTGGAAACGACGGCGCTGGGCGCGGCGTATCTGGCCGGGCTGGCCGTCGGCTATTGGAGCAGCACCGAGGACGTGCTGCAAAACTGGTCGGTGGACCGTGAGTTTATGCCGGGCATCCCCGACGATGAGCGCACCAGACGGCTGAAGGGCTGGAATAAGGCGGTGCGGTGCAGCTACGGCTGGGCGAAGGAGGATTGACCCCCAAAAGCCTTCCCCTTGGGGGAAGGTGGCCCCGCAGGGCCGGATGAGGGGAGAGCTTGCCGCGACAGGCCGTAAACGGGTAATAGTGGCAAGGCTGCCCCTCATCAGTCAGCGGGCGGGGCCGCTGACAGCTTCAGTCTCCGCGCTAAGAGCCGCCTACGGCGGTTGCGCTCCGACACGCGCCTGCGGGCGCAGCCCCAAGGGGGAAGCCATTCCGATTGCACAAACAACACGAGGTATCAATATGTACGACATCATCATTATCGGCGCGGGCGTGTCCGGGTGCGCCTGTGCGCGGGAGCTTTCGCGGTATGACGCGAAAATTCTTGTGGTAGAGAAGGAGGAGGACGTCTGCTGCGGCACGTCCAAGGCCAACAGCGCCATTGTCCACGCCGGGTACGACGCGGCCCACGGCAGCCTGATGGCCAAGCTCAACGTCGAGGGCAGCCGCCGGATGCCGGCCCTTGCGAAGGAGCTGGATTTTGCCTACGACCGGTGCGGCAGCCTTGTCGTCTGCCTGAGCGACGAGGACCGCCCCGTGCTGCAAAAGCTCTATGAAAACGGCATCGCCAACGGCGTGGAGGGGCTGCGCATCATAGAACGGGACGAGCTGGTGGGAATGGAGCCGAACATCTCGGACGCTGCCGTCGCCGCACTGTGGGCGCCCACGGGCGGCATCGTCTGCCCGTTCGGCCTGACGTTTGCGTTGGCGGAGAACGCCGCCAAAAATGGTGTGCAGTTTCGGTTTGACACCAAAGTTACGGGCCTGCACCCGCTGGACGGCGGCGGAACCGGGTGGGCCGTCGAGACCGACCACGGCACGCTGGAAACACGCTGCATCGTCAATGCGGCGGGTGTATACGCCGACACGCTGCACAATATGGCCGACGCGGCGCACCCCATGACCATCACGGCCCGGCGGGGAGATTACTTCCTGCTTGACCACACGGCGGGGCAGCATGTGCGGCACACGGTATTCCAGCTGCCGGGCAAATACGGCAAGGGCGTGCTGGTAACGCCCACGGTGCACGGCAATCTGCTGGTCGGGCCGACGGCCATCGACGTGGACGACAAGGAGGCCACGGCCACGACGGCGGCGGGCCTGGACGAGGTGCGGGAGAAATCCGGCCTCGCGGTCAAGGACATTCCGCTGCGCCAGACCATCACGGGCTTCGCGGGTCTGCGCGCCCACGAGGCGCGGCACGACTTCTTCATCGGCGAGATCGCGCCCGGCTTTGTGGACTGCGCGGCCATCGAGTCGCCCGGCCTGTCCAGCGCCCCGGCCATCGGTGCGATGGTCGCGGACATCGTGCGCGGCAGTCTGCACTTACACAATAAGCCCGATTTTGACCCGACGCGCAGGGGCATTCTGGACCCCAAAGCACTGGATCTTGCGGCGCGGGCGGAGCTTATCCGGCAAAACCCGGCCTACGGGCAGATTATATGCCGGTGCGAGAGCGTGACCGAGGGCGAGATCATCGACGCCATCCGCCGCACGCCCGGCGCGCGCAGCCTGGACGGCGTCAAGCGGCGCACCCGCGCGGGCATGGGCCGCTGCCAGGCGGGCTTCTGCAGCCCGCGCGTCATGGAGATCCTGGCGCGGGAGCTGGGCGTGCCGCAGAGCGAGATCACCAAGTCCGGCGGTGCGTCCAAAATCATCGTCGGCACGAACAAGGATAGCCTGTGAAAGGGGGCGTCTGCCATGAAAAACGTTGATCTGGTCATTATCGGCGGCGGCCCGGCGGGGCTGGCCGCGGCGGTGGCCGCACGCAAAAGCGGCGTGCAGGACATCCTGATCCTGGAGCGCGACAGTGAGCTGGGCGGCATCCTGAACCAGTGCATCCACAATGGCTTCGGCCTGCATACCTTTAAAGAGGAGCTGACCGGCCCCGAGTACGCGGCACGGTTTGTGACGCAGGTACGCGAATTGGGAATTGAATACAAGCTCAACACGATGGTGCTGGATCTGGCGGCGGACAAGACCGTCACCGCCATGAACAAGACCGACGGACTGTTTCAGCTGCACCCCAAGGCGGTCATTCTGGCCATGGGCTGCCGTGAGCGCCCGCGCGGCGCACTGAACATTCCGGGCTACCGGCCCGCGGGCATCTTCACCGCGGGCACGGCGCAGCGGCTCGTCAACATGGAGGGCTGCCTGCCCGGGCGGCGGGTCGTGATTCTGGGCAGCGGCGACATCGGCCTTATCATGGCGCGCCGCATGACGCTGGAGGGGGCAAAGGTGCTCTGCGTGGCGGAGCTGATGCCGTACTCCGGCGGCTTAAAGCGCAATATTGTACAGTGCCTCGATGATTTTGGCATTCCGCTGAAATTGAGCCACACGGTAGTGGACATTCAGGGCAAGGAGCGCGTGACCGGCATCACGCTGGCGCGGGTCGAAAACGGAAAACCCGTCCCCGGCACCGAGGAGCACTACGACTGCGACACGCTGCTGCTTTCCTGCGGACTGCTGCCCGAAAACGAGCTGAGCCGCGCCGCGGGCGTGGCGCTGAACCCCGTCACCGGCGGCCCGGCGGTCAATGAGAGCCTGGAAACGAACCTGCCCGGCGTCTTTGCCGCGGGCAACGTGCTGCATGTGCATGACCTGGTGGATTATGTGTCGGAGGAGGCCGCGGCGGCAGGTGAGCACGCGGCGGCATACATTGCGGGCGGCGGGGCCGCGGCGGGCCGCACCCTGCCCGTGCGGTGCGAAAACGGCGTGCGCTACACCGTGCCGACCACCATCCGCCCCGACTGCGCGGGGGATACCGTGACGCTGCGGTTCCGCGTGGGCGGCGTGTACAAAAATAAAAAAATCGCGGTGTACCGCGGTACAGACTGCATCTACAGCCGCAAGCGGCCCGTGCTGGCCCCCGGTGAGATGGAGACTGTGCGGCTGAAGGCCGAGCTTTTGCGCGGCCTGGGCGACGCCGTGACGGTAACGTTGGAGGAGGGCTGACGATGGAAAAACGTGAACTGATCTGCATCGGCTGCCCGATGGGCTGCCCGCTGACTGTGACGCTGGACGGCGGCGCGGTGGTCACCGTACAGGGCAACACCTGCCCGCGCGGCGACGCCTACGCCCGCAAGGAGGTCACCGCCCCGACGCGCATTGTGACCACAACGGTGCGCGTGACCGGCGGCACCCTGCCCGCCGTGAGCTGCAAGACCCGCAGCGACATCCCGAAGGAGAAAATTTTTGACGTTGTCCGCGCGCTGAAAAGCGTCGTGGTGCCCGCCCCCGTACACATCGGCCAGATTCTGCTGCTCGATGCAGCCGGGACCGGCGTGGATGTGGTGGCGACGAAGGACGTAGCCGAGGTGTAGATTCATCCTGTTATGAAAATAACTTTCCGAAAAAGTTAAATTTTCAAAGAAATTTGGGCAAAAATCAATGGCGTGTTTGAATATTGCACAAAGAAACCGTCGGTTTTTCGGCTTTTTGACAATTTTGCTAAAATCACTTTCTTTTTTATGAAGAATATGTTAATATGAGATTAACAAAGTGTCGCGGCTGCGGAACCAGACGGCCCGGCACTGAGTTGGGAGAGACCCACTCACAATTTTTGGAGGAATGCTTTTATGATGAAGTATCTGCAGAAGCTCGGTAAAGCTTTAATGCTTCCCGTAGCTGCTCTGCCCGTCTGTGGTATCCTGATGGGCATTGGTTACGCTCTGGCTCCCGCTGTTATGGGTGCCGAAGGCCCGACCTCCGGTGCCGCTTACACCGTAGGTTTCCTGCTGATCAAGGCCGGCGGTGCCTTGATCGACAACATGGCTTGGCTGTTCGCCATCGGCGCTGCCGTCGGTCTGTCTGATGACCATGACGGTACCGCAGGTCTGGCAGGTCTTGTCAGCTTCCTGATGATGCAGCAGCTGCTCAGCCCCGGCGTTGTCGGCGCTGTCCGCACGCTGGAGGAAGGCACCGTCGATTACATTGCTTTCAGCAAGATCGCCGGCAACTCCTTCATTGGCATCCTGGCCGCCGTCATCGGTGCTGCCTGCTACAACAAGTTCAAGAATACCCAGCTGCCTGACTGGCTGGCGTTCTTCAGCGGCAAGCGCAGCGTTGCTATCGTGACCGCCGTTGTTTCCATCGTGGTTTCCGTTGTCCTGCTGTTCGTCTGGCCCATCATCTTCGGCGTTCTGGTTGCCCTCGGCAACGGCATTGCCAAGATGAGCGGCATCGGCGCCGGCATCTACGCTTTCCTGAACCGTCTGCTGATCCCCACCGGTCTGCATCACGCCCTGAACAACGTGTTCTGGTTTGACACCATCGGTCTGGGTGATCTGAAGCACTTCTGGGCTGGCGATGTCACCGGTCAGAATGGTGTTAATTGGGACCTCGGCATGTACATGTCCGGCTTCTTCCCCTGCATGATGTTCGGTATCCCCGGTGCTGCTCTGGCTATGGTCCAGACTGCCAAGAACAAGAAGGCTGCTATCGGCCTGGTTGTTTCCGCTGCTATCTGCGCCTTCGTCTGCGGCGTTACCGAGCCGTTCGAGTTCGGCTTCATGTTCCTCTGCTTCCCCCTGTATGTTGTCTATGCTGCTCTGTACGGCATCTTCACCATCATCACCTACTACGTAGGCTTCCGTGCAGGCTTCTGCTTCTCCGCCGGTGCTACCGACCTGATCTTCTCCGCCAGCCTGCCCGCTGCTAACAATACCTGGATGATCATCCCTCTGGGCATCGCCGCTTTCGTTGTCTTCTACCTGGTGTTCAAGTTCGCTATCGTCAAGTTCGACCTGAAGACCCCCGGCCGTGAGGACGAGGATGCCGAGGCTGCTGAGGCCAACATCACCCTCGCCAACAACGACTTCACCGCCATCGCTTCCGGCGTTCTGGCTGCTGTCGGCGGCAAGGGCAACGTTGCCAACGTTGACTACTGCGCCACTCGTCTGCGCTTTGAGGTCAAGGACAGCACTGCTGTCAACGAGAAGGCCGTCAAGGCTGCTGGTGCTGCCGGCGTTATCCGCCCCAGCAAGACCGCTTGCCAGGTCGTCATCGGACCCAAGGTCCAGTTCGTCTACGATGAGCTGAAGAAGATGCTGTAAAAACAGGCATCACCGGATAAAGGTCTGGTTCCCTTTATCAACTCCGCCGCGGGCGGGCGATCAGCCCGTCCGCGGCTTTTTCTGTGATTTGCTGCAAAGACGATACAAAATCTTGGTACAAATCATGTAAACCGGTCATAGTATCCCGCCCCATGGCGTGGTATAATGAAGAATAGGAAAACCGGGGCAACGCACCCCGAAAAAACCAGGAGGTATTTTCTTATGAAGATCATCCGTGCAAAAGATTACTACGACATGTCCCGCAAGGCCGCCAACATCATCTCGGCCCAGGTCATCATGAAGCCCAACTGCGTGCTGGGCCTGGCCACCGGCGGTACGCCCGTGGGCACCTACAAGCAGCTGGTCGAGTGGTACAACAAGGGCGACATCGACTTCTCCGAGGTCACGACGGTCAACCTGGACGAGTACCGCGGCCTGCCCAAGGAGCACCCCGAGAGCTACTGGAGCTTCATGCACCGCAACCTGTTTGACCATGTCAATATCCGTCCCGAGGCCATCAACCTGCCGGACGGCACCAACATGGACGCCGCCGCTGAGTGCGCCCGCTATGACGCGGTCATTCACAATGTGGGCGGCGTTGACCTGCAGCTGCTGGGCATCGGCAACGACGGCCACATCGGCTTCAATGAGCCGAACGAGGCATTCGAGCTGGGCACCCACTGCGTTGACCTGAAGGAGGAGACCATCGAGGCCAACAAGCGCTTCTTCGACGGCAACGCCGATTTGGTCCCCAAGCAGGCCTACACCATGGGCATCAAGACGATCATGCAGGCCCGCAAGGTCCTGATGGTCGCCAACGGCAAGGGCAAGGCCGACATCGTCAAAAAGGCGTTCTTCGGCCCCGTCACGCCGGAGGTCCCCGCCAGCATCCTGCAGATGCACCCCGACTTCATTCTGGTCGGCGACGAGGAAGCCCTGAGCGAGATCTGATTTGCGGAGGAACACTGCAATGATTATCAAAAATGCAAAAGTCTACAGCGACGGCTGCCGCTTTGTGGAAAAGGACCTCATCATCCGCGATGGCCGCATCGTCTTTGGCGCGGCCCCGCAGGAGGGCGAGGATGTCATTGACGCGGGCGGTGCCTATGCGCTGCCGGGTCTGGTGGACATCCATTTCCACGGCGCAGTCGGCCACGATTTCTGCGACGCCGACGAGGCCGGCCTGCAGGCCATCGCTGATTTTGAGGCGAGCAAGGGCGTGCTGGCCATCTGCCCCGCAACCATGACGTTCAGCGAGGAGATCCTGAACGGCATCATGGACGTGGCCGCGGCCCACAAGAACGAGCGCGGCGCGGATCTGGTCGGCATCAACATGGAGGGGCCGTACATCAGCCCCAAGAAGGTTGGCGCGCAGAACCCGAAGTACGTCATGGCCGCCGACGCGGGCATGTTCCGCCGCCTGCAGGCGCGCAGCGGCGGGCTGATCAAATTGGTTGACGTCGCCCCCGAGGAGCCGGGCAATCTGGATTTCATCAAGGAATGCCGCGATGAGGTGCGCATTTCGATTGCCCACACCTGTACCGATTACGACACGGCCAAGGCCGCGTTTGCGGCGGGTGCATCCCACATGACCCACCTGTACAACGCGATGCCGGGCATCACCCACCGTGCGCCGGGGCCGATCATTGCCGCGCTGGAGGACGGTGCCGAGGTCGAGCTGATCACCGACAACGTCCACATTCACCCGGCGATGGTGCGGTTCACCTTCAACACCTTCGGGGCGGATCGTGTGATTTTGATTGCGGACAGCATGATGGCCTGCGGTCTGCCTGACGGCCAGTACAGCCTGGGCGGCCAGGCCGTCACGGTGCGCGGACCCCGCGCGACGCTGACCGAGCAGCCCGGCACGATTGCGGGCAGCGCGACCTGTCTGTTTGACTGCATGAAGCGTGCGGTCCTCGACATGGGCGTGCCCCTTGAGAGTGCCGTCCGCGCCGCGACCCTGAACCCCGCCCGCAGCATCGGCATCGATGCCGATTACGGCAGTCTCGACGCAGGCCGCTACGGCAACGTCGTGCTGGTCGATGATAAGCTGGATATTTTGAAGGTTGTGCGGCACGGAGAGGTTATCGGCTAAACCGGGAACGGCAGTCCCCCGGAAACTCGCTTTCTTTTGGCAGCAAAAGAAAGCTTGCAAAGAAAACTGCCGCTGTTGCGAATGCAGCGGACCCCGCCTTAGGGGCTGCACGCCCCTAAGAACCCCAATAAGGAAGTCGGAAGGGCCGATGGCTAAACGGACGCAGTATTACTGTCCGTTCTTAACGCCATCGGCCCTTCCTCCACTTTTGAATCGGAAGTTCCCCCGAACCCCCGCAGGGGGGAGGTGGAGGCCCCCTTGTCAAAGGGGGCTGGCCGCGTTAGCGGACTGGGGGATTCCGACGGGCTGTGAGTGGCCGCCCATTCCCGGGCAACCTCCGCACGCGAAAAAGGGGCCGGGCTGCCGCCCTCCCTCGCCCCTCTCGCCCGCGACCCGTTTACGGCAGTCTGTAGGGGCCGGGCATGCCCGGCCCGCAACCCTGCCATTACCACCCCTGTATCCTTTGCATCGTAGGGAGGGGTCTTGACCCCTCCGCGGGGCGTCGAGGACGCCGCCCCCTACAACACAATCCGCAGGGCTTCTCATTACCGCAAACGTCCGCGGCGGCCTGGGGGCGGGCCGCCCTACATCCCACTTTACCACATTCCGTGGGGCGGGCCTTCGCCCGCAACTCATTCACGCCACCCGGTAGGGGCCGGGCATGCCCGGCCCGCAACTCTGCCATTACCACCCCGTATCCTTTGCATCGTAGGGCGGCAAGCCACAGGGCCTTTGCATAAAAAGCCCTGCCCCTTCAAACACAAAAATAACCTGCCTGCGACCTCTCGCAGGCAGGTTATTTTTTTAGTTCCTTTTCTTCTAAGAAAAGGAGCAAATCCCCGTCTCGTAAAAATTACTTCCGGTCAATCGCCACAACTACGCCGGCCAGCGCCAGCAGGGCCAGCAGGTTCGGCACGGCCATCAGGCCGTTGAACAGGTCGGCCAGCGCCCAGACCAGATCGACCTTCAGGGTCGAGCCGACCAGAATGAACGCAACTACAATGATGCTGTACACCGGCAGCAGCTTCTCGCCGAACAGCGCCTTGAAGTTCGACTGGCCGAAGAAATACCAGCCGATGATCGTCGAAAACGCGAAAAAGAACATGCACACCGCGATGAAGATCGGCCCAAAGCCGCCGAACGACTGGCTGAAGGCGGCCTGGGTCAGCGCCGTGCCGGTCATGCCCTGCGGGATCAGGCCGGACGTGATCAGCACCAGGCCGGTCAGCGTCAGCACAACGAACGTGTCAACGAACACGCCCAGGATCGCCACAGCGCCCTGGTCCTGCGGGCGCTCGACCTTGGCCAGCGCGTGGGCGTGGGGCGTCGAGCCAAGGCCCGCCTCGTTGGAGAACAGGCCGCGGGCCACGCCGAAACGCATGGACTGCTGCACGGTCACGCCTGCAATGCCGCCCGCCATGGCCTGCGGTTCAAACGCCAGCACAAACACCTGCGCCAGCGCGCCGGGCAGCGCCTTGGCGTTGATGACCAGAATGACGATGCAGCCCAGAATGTAAAATGCCGCCATGATCGGCACAATTTTTTCCGTTACAGCGGCAATTCTCTGCACGCCGCCCAGGAAGATGAACGCCGCAATGGCCGCCACCACGAAGCCCACCGCCAGCCGGTTCAGGCCAAAGGCGTTGTGGAACGCATCACCGATGGAGTTGGACTGCACCATGTTGCCCATGAAGCCCAGCGCCAGAATGATGAGCACCGAGAACACCGTGGCCAGCACCTTGCCGACCTTGCCCTTGAACGCGGCGCGGATATAGTACGCCGGGCCGCCCGTGACATGGCCGTTCACCGTGGTCTTGTAGTGCTGCGCCAGCACGGCCTCGGCGTAAATGGTCGCCATGCCGAAAAACGCCGACACCCAGGTCCAGAACAGCGCGCCCGGGCCGCCGCTGACCAGCGCCGTGGCACAGCCCGTGATGTTGCCGGTGCCGACCTGCGCCGCAATGGCCGTCGTCAGCGCCTGAAAGCTGCTCATGCCCTCGGCGTCCGCCTTTTTTGCCGCGCAGCGTAAAGCCGCCGAACACACGGCGGAAGCCCTCGCCAAAGCGGCGCACCTGCACGCCGCGCAGCCGCACGGTAAAGTACACGCCCGTGCCGACCAGCAAAAACAGCAGCAGCGAGTTCCACAGAACATCGCTGAACTGCTCAATACACGTAGTAAATGCCGCCATACTGACCCCCATAACTTTTACATCCAAAATCCCCGCCGCAATGCGGGCGACTTATTTACTATACTATGAATTTGAAGTAAAGTCAAGTGTGTTTGTGTGGCGCACACACTGGCGGCTGTGTCCGGTAAACGGCGCTTGTGGGAAGCCCGCGGGCCGGGCGTGCCCGGCCCCTGCAACTCGACAAAATCAAAACGAGCCGCCCCAATCGTCGGGACGGCTCGTTTTTATGCGAATAAATTACTTATTCTTCTTGCTGGCGGCCTTCATGCGCAGGTCGTGGTCCAGGATGCGCTTGCGGATGCGCAGGTTCTCGGGGGTGACTTCCAGCAGCTCGTCGGGCGCCAGGAACTCAAGGCAGCCCTCGAGGCTGAACTTGGAGACAGGCACCAGACGCAGGGCGTCGTCGCTGCCGGAGGCGCGGGTGTTGGTCAGGTGCTTCGTCTTGCAGACGTTGACCGTGATGTCCTCGCCCGTCGGGGTATAGCCGACGACCTCACCGGCGTAGACCTTCTCGCCTGCGTTGACGATCAGGGTGCCGCGCTGCTGGGCGTTGAACAGGCCGTAGGTGACGGCGTCGCCGGTATCAAAGCTGATGAGGGAGCCGGTGGAGCGGGTCTGGATGTCGCCGCACCATTCCTCGTAGCCGTCGAAGATCGTGTTCATGATGCCCTCGCCGTGGGTGTCGGTCAGGAACTGGCTGCGATAGCCGAACAGGCCGCGGCTGGGCATACGGAACTCGATGCGGGAGCGGCTGTTCATCATCTGCATGTTCATCAGGATGGCCTTGCGCGCGCCCAGTGCGGTCATGACGTTGCCCTGATAGGTCTCCGGCACGTCGACGACGACGCGCTCCATAGGCTCCATGACCTTGCCGTTCTCCTCGTGGGTCAGAACGTGCGGGGGGCTGACCTGCAGCTCATAGCCCTCGCGGCGCATCGTCTCGATCAGGATGGACAGGTGCATCTCGCCGCGGCCCATGACGCGGAAGGAGTCGTTCGTGGCGGAATCCTCGACCTTCAGGGCGACGTCCTTCAGCAGCTCGCGCATCAGGCGGTCACGGATCTGGCGGGAGGTGACGTACTTGCCCTCCTTGCCGGCAAACGGGGAATCGTTGACCGAGAAGGTCATTTCCACCGTGGGATCGTTGATCTTGACAAAGGGCAGGGGCTGCACCTTGCTGGGGTCGCAGATCGTGTTGCCGATGGAAATATCGGGCAGACCCGCAAATGCGACGATGTCGCCGGCCTGGGCGCTCTCGATCGGCTCACGGCCATTGGCCTTGAAGTCGAACAGCTTGGTGATGCGGCCGCTCATGTGTACGTCGGGGTTGTGCCAGTCGCAGACCTGGATCGGGCTGCCGACCTTGATGACGCCGTTCTGCACGCGGCCAACGCCCATGCGGCCCACGAAGTCGTTGTAGTCAACGCTGGAGACCAACATCTGCAGCGGCTCGTCGGGCTCGCCCTCCGGCGGCTGCACATATTTCAGGATAGTGTCAAACAGGGGCTTCAGGTCCGTGCCGGAGGCAGGATCGGTCCAGTCGTAGCTGGCCGTGCCGTTGCGCCCGGAGCAGAACACCATCGGGCTGTCCAGCTGCTCGTCGGTAGCGCCCAGGTCCATCAGCAGCTCCAAAATCTCGTCGATGACCTCGGCAATGCGGGCATCGGGACGGTCGATCTTGTTGACGGCGATGACCAGAGACAGGTTCTGCTGCAGAGCCTTCTGCAGAACAAAACGGGTCTGAGGCATGCAGCCCTCGGCTGCATCGACCAGCAGCAGAACGCCGTTGACCATCTTCAGCACGCGCTCGACCTCGCCGCCGAAGTCGGCGTGGCCCGGGGTGTCGACGATGTTGATCTTGACGCCGTTGTACTCGCAGGAGCAGTTCTTGGCCAGAATCGTGATGCCGCGCTCACGCTCGATGTCGCCGGAGTCCATGACGCGCTCGGCCACCTGCTGGTTGGCACGGAAAGCACCGGACTGCTTCAGCATCTGGTCGACCAGGGTGGTTTTGCCGTGGTCAACGTGCGCGATGATCGCGACGTTGCGGAGATTTTCCTGAATCATATACGTTCCCTCTCAAATTGAAAATGCCGATATACTGATATTTGCAGGGGCAAAGCCCCAATATCCACATACTATTTTATAATACGCTATAATGTGGTATTTGTCAAGAATCGCAAAACGCAAAAATGTGTGCTATAATATGGATTATTATAGTGATATTTTACACTAATTAAACAGACCGCCGGACTTGCCTCCCTCTGCGAGACAGACTCCCCCCGATACGGGGGAGGTGGCGCTTGCGCCAGAGGGGGAGCGGTGGCCCGGAGGGAGAGAACCCTGCCATTGCCCCAAGCTACAGACGATGGCGAAGCTCTCCCCCGCAGCCGCTGCGGCGGCAGCCCCCTCGCAGAGGGGGCCAAGGAGATAGAGGGGAGAACCACTATGGCAAACAACACGGTACGCCACATCAACATCATCGGCCACCAGAACCCGGACACGGACTCGATCTGCTCCGCACTGGCGTATGCCTGGCTGAAAAACCGCGGCAGCCTGACCGGCCTGTATGAGGCCCGCCGCGCCGGACATGTGAACCGGGAAACGCGGTTCGTTCTGCAGCACTTCGGCGTGGAGCCGCCGCGGCTTTGCACCGACGTCAGCCCGCAGATCAAGGACATCGACATCCGCAAGCAGGCGGGCATCGACGGCGAGATGAGCCTGCGCGCGGCCTGGAACCTGATGCGCGACGTTGAGATCGACACGCTCTGCATAGTGGACAGCGACAACGAGCTGCGGGGGCTTATCACCATCAAGGACATTGCCGACGCGAACATGGACCTGTTCGACACGGCAGTGCTGGCCGCGGCCAACACCCGCTGCACGAACCTGCTGGAAACGCTGGAGGCTGAGCTGGTGGTCGGCAGCGCCGACACCCACATTGACAGCGGCAATATCTGCATCGGCACCAGCCCGGAAATCATGGAGGAGCTCGTCAAGCCCGGCGACCTTGTGCTGGTCTCCAACCGGTACGAGACCCAGATGTGCGCCATCGACTGCGGCGCACAGGCCATCATTGTCTGCTGCGGCTCCGCGGTGCCGCGCACCATCGTGGCACGTGCGCAGGAAAAGGGCTGCGCCGTGCTGGCGACCCCCTATGATACCTACGCCGCCGCGCGGCTCATCTCCACCGCCGCGCCGGTGCGCCACTTTATGCGCACGAAGGAATTGCTGAAATTCAGCGTAAATACGCCGATTGAGGACGCCAAAAAGGTTATGGCCAGCGTGCGTCACCGCTATTTCCCGATTCTGGATGAGAACGGCAAGTACTGCGGCGTCGTCAGCCGCCGTAACCTGTTGAACCTGCACCGCAAGCAGGTCATTCTCGTTGACCACAATGAGCGCACCCAGGCCGTGGACGGTCTGGAGCAGGCGGACATTCTGGAGATCATCGACCATCACCGCATCGGCAGTCTGGAGACCACCGGCCCGGTCTATTTCCGCAATGTTCCGGTGGGCTGCACGGCCACGATTTTGTACCAGATGTACAGCGAGCAGGGCCTGACGCCCAGCCGCGAGATCGCGGGTCTGCTGCTGTCGGCCATTCTGTCCGATACGCTGGTGTTCCGCTCTCCGACGTCCACCCCGCAGGACGAAGCCGCCGCCAAGGCGCTGGCCGCGCTGGCGGGCGAGGACATCCAGTCCTACGCCGAGCAGATGTTTGAGGCAGGTGCCGACCTGACGGGCCGCACGGCGGAGGATGTGTTCAGCTCGGACTTCAAGGCGTTCAGCCGCGGCGACGTCAAGTTCGGCGTCGGCCAGTCCACCTACATGACCGACAAGTCCCGCGCCGCCGCCGAGGCGCTTGTGCAGCCGTTCCTGCCCGAGGCGAGCCGCCGCGAGGGTCTGCCGCTGATCTTCTACATGTTCACCGACATGAAGACCCAGAGCACCGACCTGATGTTCTACGGCCACAACGCCGAGGAGATCATCCGCGATGCGTTCCACGTCGAGCCGGAGGGGAACATAGCCAAGCTGCCCGGTGTCGTCAGCCGCAAGAAGCAGCTCATCCCGCCGCTGCTGGCAGCTTTGCAGGCGCGGCAGTAAGATTAACGGCAGTCTCCCGGGAGGTCCTACTTTCTTTTGTGACCAAAAGAAAGTAGCAAAGAAAAGTCTCGCTGTTGCGACGCAGCGAACCCGCGCCTTAGGGGCTGCACGCCCCTAAGAACCCCAAAGCGGAAGTCGGAAGGGGCGGGGGCTAAACGAAAGCAGTATTACTTTTCGTTCTTAACGCCCCCGCCCCTTCCTCCACTTTAAATTCGGGTGTTGCGGGGTTGCGAGCGCGGGGCCACAGTTGAGCGCAGCGAAACTGGGGAGCCGAGCAATGTTTGCCCCTGCGGGGCAAACAACCGCACGAGCGTGTTTGCGAAGCAAACTGGCGGCGCTCGTTGTGCGCCGCCAAGCGACCCCCGAACCCCCGATGCCGGAAACAGCAGTCCGTAGGGGCCGGGCATGCCCGGCCCGCGGCTTACCGCCGTAGACCTTTTTGCGGTTGATTTGTAGGGGAGGGATTCATCCCTCCTGCACACCTTCCCATCGCCACCCACTACATAAAAAGGACGCACAACCGTAAAGGTCATGCGTCCTTTATTTTTTATGCCAGCTTTTTTATGGCCTTGCCAAGCGGGCGGCTTACCGCCGTCAGCACCGCCGCCGGCACAAAGCTGGCGGCGAGATACACCGGGAACATCCCGGCCAGCGGCAGGCCGTGCCCCTGCACAAACGGCAGGAATACCAGCGTCAGCAGGACATGATGCACCAAGTACACGCCGTAGCACCAGCCCGCCAGCCGCCGCAGGGCGGGGCAAAGCGGTGCGGGTACGTGCTGCCCGGCGGCATAGACTGCCCAGAACAGCACCGACGCCAGCACCAACAGCACGGCCAGACGCGGCACTTCGTCCACCCACAAAAGCGGGCAGACCGCCAGCCCGATATACAGCCGATAGGACGGAAAAGCGTTCTTTTTCAGCAGCGTGCCGAACCACACCCCCAGCGCAAACGCGGGCAGGCGGCCCAGCACCGTATGCCCGGCCTCCCACGGAGCGGGGCAGACGAGCGGCCAGACAACGGCCAGCAACGCCATGCAGAGCGCCAGCACCCCGGCGGTGCGCTGCGGTCTCCATGCACCGGAGCAGCAGCGGGAACACGAGATACAAAATCAGGATAACGCCCAAAAACCACTCACCGATTTGTAGAAAGTGACCGTCACGGGCGCTAAATACCCATCCAGCCCCAGCACTGGAAAAAATCACACGCCAGCGTGGAATATCGGCGTTGTTGCCGTGCAGGACCTCGCCGTACAGGAACAGCGCGCCAAACCCCAGCCAGAACGCCGGGTAGGTCGCGGCGGCGCGGCCCACAAAGTAGCGCCGGGCGTCAAACCGTCCCTGCCATTGCAGGCAGAGCGCCGCACCGGACAGCAGGAAAAACCACGCCAGCCCGACCTCGACCCAGTCGGCCATGCCGCGGCCAATCAGCGCCGTCGGCACGGCAAAGCCCAGGCGTGCGGCCTCGATGCAATAGTGGTAGCACAGCACGGGCAGCAGCGCGGCCAGCCGCACCACATCCAGCCCGGGACGATAATTTTGGGGCATCACGCCGCGACAGCGCCGAAGGCGGATACGCCCAACACACTCAGCGCGCCCATGATGCAGCCTGCCAGCAGCACGCCGCCCATGCAGGCGCGGACGCTGGACTTAAAGTCCATGTCCAAAAGGCTGGCAGCCAGCGTGCCGGTCCACGCACCCGTGCCGGGCAGCGGAATGCCGACGAACAGCAGCAGCGCCCACGGCAGGCCGCGGCCCGCCGTGGCCTTCAGCTTCGCGCCGCCCTTGTGGCCTTTTTCGAGGCAGAAGGTGAAGAACTTGCCGATGACCGGCTTATCCGCACCCCACTCCAGCACCTTGCGGGCAAAGAAGAAGATGAACGGCACGGGGAGCATATTGCCGATGATGGCGATGACGTACACCTGCCACAGCGGCAGGCCCATAGCCACGCCCACGGGGATCGCGCCGCGCAGCTCAATCAGGGGGGACCATCGAAATAAAGAACACACTCAGGTATTTTGTCAGCATTTGAAAACCTCGCTTATACGTTGAAACAATAGTACAGACAAATTTAATTATACAAAATATTTGTGCGCCTGGCAAGAGGGGAGCGTGTAAAATTGACGTAAAAATGAAAAAAGCCGCCAGCCCTGGTGGGGATGGCGGTGGAAAGGCTTCCCCCACAGGGGGAAGCTCAGCGTATAGAAAAAGTTTGTTTCCGGGATGTTTGTAGGGATGGGTCTTGACCCATCCGCACAGCTGGCCGCGCGCAGCGCATAAAATCGCGCCGAATGGCGCGCGGTTTTCCCGTCGCGTCGTGCTTTTGGCAAGGCAGCACGGAACGGTCAAGACCGTTCCCTACAAACCAACTGTCCGTCAGCGGGCAATAACGGCAAGCTCGCCCTCAGTCCGCTCGGTCGGGGCCTCGGCCACCTTCCCCCGCAGGGGAAGGCTTTTTTGTAGAATGCCAAAATTCCACAATCAATCCAGCAGATTCGTCATGCTTTTCAGGCTGACACCCAGCGTGGACGCATTATGCAAAAGCGCGGACGTGGCCGGGGGCAGGATGCCCATGGCGCCCAGGACGATGAGGGTGCTGTTGAAGCTCATGATAAAGCGGTAGTTGCTCTCGGTGCGCTTCTGCAGGCCGTTGGCGATGGACTTCAAGATCACCAGCTCGCGCAGGCTGTCGGCGGCAATCGTGACGTCGGCGATTTCCCGGGCAATGGCCGCGCCGTCGCTGATGGCAATGCCGACGTCGGCGGCGGACAGGGCGGGGGAGTCGTTGATGCCGTCGCCCAGCATGATGACGGTGTGCCCGGCGGCCTTCTCCTGCTCGACAAAGTTGGCCTTGTCCTCGGGCAGGACCTCGGCGTAGTAGCTGTCCACGCCGACCTGCTTCGCAATGACCGACGCGGTGCGGTCATTGTCGCCGGTCATCATGACGGCCTTGCGAATGCCAAGGCCGCGCAGCTGTTTCAAAACCTCGGAGGCTTCCTCGCGCAGCGGGTCGGCGATGCAGATGACACCGGCCAGCACACCGCCGATGGCCAGATACAGGTGGGAATATTCCGGCGGCAGTGCGTCAAATTTGCCGCACTCGCTCGTCGGAATGCAGCAGCCCTCGTCCTCAAAGACAAAGTGCTGGCTGCCGATAACGGCCTTCTCGCCGCCGATCTGGCTGGCAATGCCGTGGGCGACGACGTACTGCACCTCACTGTGCATCTCGTCGTGGCGGATGCCCTTTGCGGCAGCGGCCTGCACGACGGCGTTCGCCATCGAGTGGGGGTAGTGCTCCTCCAGACAGGCCGCAATCTGTAAAACCTCGTCCTCGGTGCGGGTGCCGAACGGCACGACCTGCACAACGGTGGGCGTCGCGTGGGTCAGCGTGCCGGTCTTGTCAAAGACGATGGTATCGGCGTTGGCCAGAGCCTCCAGATACTTGCCGCCCTTGACCGTGATATGGTAGCTGCCGCACTCACGCATGGCGGACAGCACGGCCAGCGGCATCGACAGCTTGAGCGCACAGGAAAAATCGACCATCAGGATCGAGATCGCACGGGTCGCGTTGCGGGTCAGCGCGTAGGTCACGGCGGTGCCCAGCAGGCTGTACGGAACCAGCTTGTCGGCCAGCGCGGCGGCGCGGGTCTCGCTGGCGGATTTCAGCTTCTCGGAGTTCTCGATCATCTTGACGATCTGGTCGTAGCGCCCGTTGCCGGCCTGCTGCTCGACAGTCACGGTGATCTGGCCCTCCTCGACGACGGTGCCCGCGTAGACGACGGCCCCCTCGCTCTTGCGGACGGGCTCGGCCTCGCCGGTCAGGGAGGCCTGGTTGACGCTGGCCTCGCCGTCCAGCACCCTGCCGTCCAGCGGGATGACGCTGCCGGTGTGCACGACGATGGCATCGCCCGCGCACACCTGCGAGATCGGCACAAGGACCTCGCCCTCGGCGGTCTGCTGCCAGACGCGGTCCACGTTCAGCGACATGCAGCGGGCCAGGTCGCCCAGCGATTTCTTGCGGGTCCATTCCTCCAGCAGCTCGCCTAGGCGCAGCAGGAACATGACGGAGCCTGCCGTGCCGAAATCGCCGCGCAGCATCGACACGCCGATGGACAGCGCGTCGAGGACCTCGACCTCGAGCTTGCGGCGGAAAACGCACCGCAGACCGCGGAAAATATAGGGCACGCTGCGCACCAGTGTATAGACCATGCGCAAGGGTGCCGGCAGGAACAGCTTGCGCGCAAAGTGGAAGATCGTCATATTGACGAGCTTTTCCTGATATTCGCGGTTGACGGCGCGGGGGCTGTTGGCGGGCACCTCGGCCAGGGCCTCCGTGTCAAAGCGGAAGGCTGCCAGGCCCCTGACGATGCCGGCGCGGCTCTCGGTATAGACGATGACGACGTCGCAGGTGCGCTCATACACGGCGGCGGTGCGCACGCCGGGCAGGCTGGTCAGATAGTCCTGCAGCTGGTCCGCCTCGGCCAGCGACATCCGCGGCTTACGGAGATGCAGACGGATGCGCCCGCGGCTCTCATGCAGAATATTCCATTTCATAATTACTCTCCCGGTAAATAAAAAAGGCTTCCCCCGAGGGGGAAGCCGAGAACGCCGAAAAACTCCTTGGCCCCCTCTGCGAGGGGGCTCCGCCCGCAGGCGGTGGGGGCAGAGAACTGTACGGCAATCCGAAATATTTCGGGCTATGGCAAGGTTCTCTCCCTCCGCCCCTTCGGGGCACCTCCCTCGCAGAGGGAGGTTTTTAACAGCAGACCAGCGAAAACTTACTCAGCCTTCTCCTCGGCGGTGTCCTCCACAACGGCGTCATCCTCGGCGGCGCGCTGCTCGTTGATCTCCTTGGCGTCGGCCAGGATGTCGCCGCAGTTCTCCTGCAGGGTGGTGGCGGTCTTCATGACCTGGTCCTTCATGCGCAGGACAGCGGCGGTGCACTGGGTATACAGCTTCTTTGCATCCTTGCTGGTCAAAATCTCAATACCGGCGGAGCCAAACAGAGCGCCGCCTGCAAACAGACCGATCTTTGCCCAATTCATAGTTTAAATCCCCTTTACTGTAATATACTTGCGATGGTGTATAAAATGTGCCCCATCGGGCGAACCTGTAAGGTTTACACATAATTCTACAACGGTTAGTCACGACTGGGGTAGACTGAAAAGGCATACGGTGTGCAGAATGGATTTTTTGCTAAAAATCTCTTTGGCCCCCTCGCAGAGGGGGGCAAGAAAATCTTACGCGGTGTGGCTGCTTGCCGTCGGGCACGCCACCCGCCGCAGCTCGGTGGGGCGGCGGCCTGTGTGGCGGCGGAAGGCCGCGGCAAAGCGGCTGGGGTCCTCATAGCCGACGCGGTGCGCGATCTCGGCCACGGGCAGGTCGCTCTCCTGCAAAAGCCGGGCGGCGGTGTCCATCCGCAGCCCGCGCAGATAGCTGGCCACCGGCACGCCGTACAGCGCCTTGAAACAGATCTTCAGCGAGCTTTGGGACAGGTGAAATTTTGCGGCCAGCGCGGGCAGGGTGATGCGGCTGCCCTGGTGGGTCAGCAGATAATCGTGCGCCTGGCGGGTGTGCTCCAGCTGCAAACGGTCAAAGTAGGGCGTGCGGGGCGTGTCGGCCCCGGCATAGCGGCTGACCAGCTCGTCCCAGTGTTCCAGCGCGGCGGCGGCCACGCGGGGGTCATACATGATGCCGCTGTTTTTTTCGATCTCGCGGCGGCAGGCAGCGCTGGTCATGGCGGGGCGGTAGCTGCGGCTGCTCATCATCGCATCGATGGAGTCCGCCACGGCAATGACGCGCGACCCCGGCGGGATGTCATGCCCCGACAGCCCGTCCGGGTAGCCGCGGCCATCCCACCGCTCATGGTGATGGCGCACCAGTATGGCAATTTCTTTAAAATCGTCGATTTTGCGCAGGATTTCATACCCGGTCACGGGATGGCGGCGCATTTCCTCCCATTCGGGCCGGGTCAGCGGCCCGGCCTTGCGCAGGACGGAATCCGGCACGGCGATCTTGCCGATGTCGTGCAGGTGGGCGGCCATGTGGATGCGGGTCGTCTCGTCCTCGTCCAGGCCGAGGGCGGCGGCGAGCACAAGCACCATGTCCGCCACCCGGTCAGAGTGACTGGCTGTGTAGGCATCGCGCGCGTCTAGGGCGGCGACGATGCTCTCGATCAGGTCATGATATTGCATCAGATGGCTTGCGTTGTGCAGCGCGGTGTCCGGCTGCTGCGGTTGGTTTGCCATGGACCGCGGCTCCTTTCCGGGATAGGATCGCCAAAGGTTAGCATACTCTAACAGTTAGCGTAAACTATCTTACTGCAAGAAGGGGGATTTGTCAAGAGCAGAGAGAGGAAGGTAGGTGACATAGGAGAGGTTGCAGAGCCCCTCAGGCCTCGCAGGCTCGGCCAGCTCCCACTTTGTGGGGCACCTTTTTCGCGGGCGAAGCCCGCGCGAAAGCCTCCCCTCACAGGGGAGGTGGCCGAGGGAAACGAGGCCGGAAGGGCTCTGGCACTTTCCGGGTGCGAAAAAAGCCCAAAAAAAATTGTTTGCCCCCTCAAACTCACCAACAATTTCCGCTGCCCACTGTGCCGAACGGGTGTTTATTTCTCCCTCTTGACAAAAGTGGTTAGTCTATGCTATCTTGTCATTGGTTAGCTTGCACTAACCTTGAAGTATCGCTTTATCCCATTCCGGGCATACTGAAAAAGCAGTTTATAGAGAAAGGACTTTGTACCATGAGCTATCTGGAAATTGAGAAGGTCATTGGCCGCGAGATCATCGACTCCCGCGGCAACCCCACCGTCGAGGCAGAGGTATGGCTGGCCGGCGGCACGATTGGCCGCGGCGCTGCCCCCAGCGGTGCGTCCACCGGTGAATTTGAGGCTCTGGAGCTGCGCGACGGCGACAAGAGCCGCTTCGGCGGCAAGGGCGTCAGCAAGGCTGTTGAGAACATCAACACCACCATCAACGAGGTTCTCGCCGGCATGGATGCCTCCGACATCTACGCCGTGGACGCCGCTATGCTGAAGGCCGACGGCACCAAGGATAAGTCCAACCTCGGTGCAAACGCCATTCTGGCGGTTTCCATCGCGGCGGCCCGCGCGGCGGCCATCTCGCTGGATGTGCCCCTATACCGCTTCTTGGGCGGTGTGTCCGGCAACAAGCTGCCCGTGCCCATGATGAACATCCTGAACGGCGGCGCGCATGCGGCCAACACCGTGGACGTGCAGGAGTTCATGATCATGCCCGCCGGTGCGCCCAGCTTCAAGGAGGGCCTGCGCTGGTGCACCGAGGTGTTCCACGCCCTGCAGGCACTGCTGAAATCCAAGGGTCTGGCCACCTCCGTCGGTGACGAGGGCGGCTTTGCACCCGACCTTGCCAGCGACGAGGAGGCCATTCAGTATATCCTCGAGGCCATCGAGAAGGCCGGCTACCTGCCCGGCAGAGATTTTGTGCTGGCCATGGATGCTGCCTCCAGCGAGTGGAAGGGCAGCAAAAAGGGCGAGTATAAGCTGCCCAAGTGCGGCAAGGTCTTTACCAGTGAGGAGCTGGTCGAGCACTGGAAGCAGCTGGTCGAGAAGTATCCCATCTACTCCATTGAGGACGGCCTCGACGAGGAGGACTGGGAGGGCTGGCAGCACATGACGAAGGAGCTGGGCGGCAAGGTCCAGCTGGTCGGCGACGATCTGTTCGTCACGAACACCGAGCGCCTGTCCAAGGGCATTCGCTTGGGCTGCGGCAACTCGATCCTCATCAAGCTGAACCAGATCGGCTCGGTTTCCGAGACGCTGGAGGCCATCAAGATGGCGCACAAGGCCGGTTACACCGCCATTGCGTCCCACCGCTCCGGCGAGACCGAGGACACCACGATTGCCGACCTGGCCGTTGCGCTGAACACCTGCCAGATCAAGACCGGCGCCCCCAGCCGCAGCGAGCGCGTCGCCAAGTACAACCAGCTTCTCCGCATCGAGGAGGAGCTTGGCAGCGCCGCGCAGTATCCGGGATTTGGGGCGTTTAACATCAAAAATGTAAGCGCTGGAGAGATAGGAGAGAAATGCCGCGGGCGGATGCGAGCATCCGCCCCTACAACTCAAAAATTGTTGCCCAAACAACACACAAAGCCCTGTAATTCTGGTATAATACTCAAAGCCGGGCGAAATACGCCCGGCGGTCCATACATTAAAAGAGGTGCACAATGACAGATTTCAAACAGTGGGAAGGCTTTGAAGGCCGCATTTGGAAAGAGGAAGTCAACACCCGTGACTTCATCCAGAAGAACTACACCCCCTACGACGGCGACGAGAGCTTCCTCGCCGGTCCTACCGACGCTACCAACAAGCTGTGGGGCGCGCTGCAGAAGCTGCAGAAGGCCGAGCGCGCCAAGGGCGGCGTGCTGGACATGGAGACCGAGGTCGTCTCCGGCCTGACCGCCTACGGCCCCGGCTACATCGACCCCGAGCTGAAGGACCTCGAGAAGGTCGTCGGCCTGCAGACCGATAAGCCCCTGAAGCGCGCCTTCATGCCCTACGGCGGCATCAAGATGGCGGAGCAGGCCTGCACCACTTACGGTTACCAGCCCAGCGAGAAGCTGCACGAGATTTTTACCAAGTACACCCGCACCCATAACCAGGCCGTGTTCGATGCCTACACCCCCGAGATGAAGAAGGCCCGCCACAGCCACATCGTCACCGGCCTGCCCGACACCTATGGCCGCGGCCGTATCGTCGGCGACTACCGCCGCGTGGCGCTGTACGGCATCGACTACCTCATCAAGGCCAAGCAGAACGACTTTGCCAACTGCGGCGACGGCACGATGACCGAGGACGTCGTCCGCCAGCGCGAGGAGATTTCCATGCAGATCTCCGCCCTGAAGGGCATGAAGGAGATGGCCGCTGCCTACGGCTTCGACATCTCCCAGCCCGCCGCCAACGCAAAAGAGGCCGTCCAGTGGCTGTACTTCGGCTATCTGGCCGCCATCAAGACCCAGAACGGCGCTGCCATGTCCGTTGGCCGTGTGTCCACCTTCCTGGACATCTACATCCAGCGCGATCTGGACAACGGCACCCTGACCGAGAGCGAGGCCCAGGAGCTGATCGACCACATGGTCATGAAGTTCCGTATGGTCAAGTTCGCCCGCATCCCCAGCTACAACCAGCTGTTCAGCGGCGACCCCGTCTGGGCGACCCTCGAGGTCGGCGGCATCGGCATGGATGGCCGCTCCATGGTCACCAAGAACGACTTCCGCTTCCTGCATACGCTCGAGAACATGGGCCCCGCCCCCGAGCCGAACATGACGGTGCTGTATTCCAGCGCCCTGCCCAAGACCTTCAAGGACTATGCGTCTAAAATCTCCATCGACACGTCCAGCGTCCAGTATGAGAACGACGACGTCATGAAGCCTGTCTGGGGCGATGACTACTCCATCTGCTGCTGCGTCTCCGCCACCCAGACCGGCAAGGAGATGCAGTTCTTCGGCGCACGTGCGAACCTCGCCAAGTGCCTGCTCTACGCCATCAACGGCGGCGTCGACGAGAAGCTCGGCGAGCAGGTCGGCCCCGCTTACGCCCCCATCACCGCCGAGTACCTCGACTACGGCGAGGTCACGGCCAAGTACGACGTCATGATGGACTGGCTGGCCGGGCTGTATGTCAACATCCTGAACCTCATCCAGTATATGCACGACAAGTACTACTATGAGGCTGCCGAGATGGCCCTGATCGACACCGATGTCCGCCGCACCTTCGCTACCGGCATTGCCGGCTTCAGCCATGTGGTCGACTCCCTGTCCGCCATCAAGTACGCCAAGGTCAAGTGCATCCGCAACGGGCAGGGCCTCGTCACCGATTACGAGATCGAGGGCGACTTCCCGAAGTACGGCAACGATGATGACCGCGCCGATGACATCGCCGTCGAGCTGCTGCGCAGCTTCCTCGAGAAGATCAAGCGCCGCCACACCTACCGCAACTCCGAGGCTACCACCTCGATCCTGACCATCACCTCCAACGTCGTCTACGGCAAGGCCACCGGCGCTATGCCTGATGGCCGCAAGGCGTACACCCCGTTTGCCCCCGGCGGCAACCCGAGCTACGGCGCCGAGACCCACGGCCTGCTGGCGTCCCTGAACTCCGTTGCCAAGCTGCCCTACCACTGGGCACTGGACGGCATCTCCAACACCCAGACCATCAACCCCGATGCCCTGGGCCACAGCGAGGACGAGCGCGTCACCAACCTGGTACAGGTCATGGACGGCTACTTTGACCAGGGTGCCCACCACCTGAACGTCAACGTCTTTGGCGTGGAAAAGCTGCTGGACGCCATGGAGCACCCCGAGAAGGAGGAGTACGCCAACTTCACCATCCGTGTCTCCGGCTACGCGGTCAAGTTCATCGACCTGACCAAGGAGCAGCAGCTCGACGTTATCGCACGTACCTGCCACAAGGTCCTGTAATTTTGTAAGCAGAATAGGGTCCGCAGCCGCGGCTGCGGGCCTTTTTTGTGGTATACTGTGTTATACCGCCCGGTAGGGGCCGGGCATGCCCGGCCCGCAGGTTTGCGCAAGCTACCCGTTCACGTTTTACAGCACCCCTTTTCAAATTGCATTGTAGGGAGGGGGCTTGACCCCTCCGCGGCGGCCAGAGGGCCGGCCGCCCTACAAGCGCCCGCAAAAGGAATGCGTAGGGGAGGGGTTTATCCCTCTCGGGACGTGTGCGGCAGCCGCGGGGCGTCGAGGACGCCGCCCCTACCAATTCATTTTCCCGATAAACGGAGGCAAACTTATGTCCGAAACTCTAGGCTACATCCATTCTGTTGAAACCTTCGGCCTGGTCGACGGGCCGGGCGTGCGGTATATCATCTTTTTGCAGGGCTGCGCCATGCGCTGCCAATACTGCCATAACCCCGAGACCTGGGCGTTTACGAAGGACACCGCCAGCACCCCGCAGGAGGCATTTGCTGCCGCCTACCGCTACCGCAACTACTGGCGCGGCAACGGCGGGCTGACCATCAGCGGCGGCGAACCGCTTTTGCAGCTGGACTTTGTCAGCGAGGTGTTCCGTCTGGCCCGCGCCAAAAAGGTGCAGACCGCGCTGGACACCAGCGCCCAGCCCTTTGCGCCCGACAACGCCGAATGGATGGCCCGCTTTGACCGTCTGCTGGAAAACACAGACCTCGTCATTTTGGATTTAAAGGAAATTGACGACGAGAAACACAAAAAGCTGACCGGCCACAGCAACGAAAAACATTCTGGCCATGGCACAGTATGTGGCGGCCAGGGGCGTGGACCTCTGGGTCCGCCATGTGCTGGTCCCCGGCCTGACCGATGACGCCGACGGCCTGCGGCAGCTGGATGCCTTTATTAAAACGCTGCCCACCGTGCGCCGCGTAGAAATTCTGCCCTACCACACGCTGGGGCTGTTCAAGTGGCAGAACCTCGGTATCCCGTACCCGCTGGACGGCGTGCGCGTACCCACGGCGGAGGAGGTCGAAACCGCGGAGCAGCTTTTGCATGTGCGCGATTATCCCGATGCACCCAAGGGCAGCACCGCAAAGTAATTTCTACAAAAATACTGGGGCAATACCGCATAATTCTAAGTGCCGATACGGCGAGCGAGGTACGGCAGCTGCTAAGCCAAAAGCGCAGATAATACTTTGTGTATTATCGAGCATTTTGGCAACGCAGATGCCGTGCCGCAGCCGCCGGAGCGGTGCTTAAGCCGTTAGGCGGGAATTATGCGGTGTTGCCCTGAAAATTATTTTGGGAAAATGCTTGACATCACTGCTGCAATATGGTAAAGTATATGCGTGGTTAGCGTCTACTAACCATAACCAACCTCGAACCGTCAACCGGCTGTTTGCCTCTCCGGTGCGGTTCCTGCCAATAACAGGCTGCGCCTCCGTTTTGGCGTTTTGCTCTGCGCCTTTTTAGCGGTCTGCTTATTGCGTTTTGCCCCCATCGTTCTCTGCTCCGGACGGTGGGGGATTTTTTTTGTGCGAAGCGCAAAAAAATCGCAGCATCACGGCCACGGGAAACCGCTGCCGCCCCTTTTGCGGTTTGTATGTAGGGCGGGGTGCCCTCACCCCGCCGCGGGGCGTCGGGGACGCCGCCCCCTACAGCGGCGAACCGCGAACTTTCCCGCTATGGCAGACGTCCGCGGCGGCCTGTGGGCAGGCCGCCCTACGCGTCGCCCGCAAAAAGGTCATCCCTCCCGGGACTATTGCAACCCTGTAGGGGCCGGGCATGCCCGGCCCGCGGCCTGACGAAAGCGCCCGTCTGCGGGAACCACCCCGGGCGGATATAGAATCCGCCCCTACGGGAAATTGCTGCCGCCCCTTTTGCGGTTTGTATGTGGGGTGGCGAACCGCGGGCGTACATCCCGCAAACCCATCTTTCAACAACAACCGCCGCCCGTCGTGGAAAACTCCCGGCGGGCGGCGGTTTATTGCGCGTAAATAGAATTTACTTGCTGATCCTGTCGATCACGGCCAACTCGTCGGGCGTGAACGTCGTGTGCTCCACGGCCTTGATGTTGTCCAGAATCTGCTGCGTTTTGGAGGCACCGATCAGAACCGTTGTGACCTCGTCGTGGTGCAGCAGCCAGGCAAGGGCCATCTCGGCCAGGGTCTGACCGCGCTGCCGGGCAAGGTCATTCAGGGCGCTGATCTGCGCAAGGCGCTCCGGCGTGATGTCCTTCTCCTTCAAGAACCGCCCGTCGGTGTGGACGCGGCTGTCGGCGGGGATGCCGTGCAGATAGCGGTCCGTCAAAAGCCCCTGCGCCAGCGGGCTGAAGGTGATGATGCCCTTGTGCAGCTTCGCGGCGGTATCCTTTAACCCGTTGTGCTCAATCGTGCGGTCAAAGATCGAATACCGGTTCTGGTTGATGACGAACGGTACATGCAGCTCGTCCAGAATGGCCGCAGCCTTTTCCAGCGTCGGGCCGTCGTAGTTGGACAGACCGGCGTACAGCGCCTTGCCGCTACGCACGGCCTGCGCCAGTGCGCCCATCGTCTCCTCCAGCGGGGTGTTGGGGTCCATGCGGTGGTGGTAGAAAATATCCACATAGTCCAGCCCCATGCGCTGCAGGCTCCGGTCCAGGCTGGCCAGCAGATACTTGCGGCTGCCCCAGTCGCCGTAGGGGCCGTCCCACATCAGATAACCGGCCTTGGTGGAGATGATCAGCTCGTCGCGGTAGACGCCGAGGTCGTCCCGCAGAATTTTACCAAAATTCCGCTCGGCAGCGCCCGGCTCGGGGCCGTAGTTGTTGGCAAGGTCAAAGTGGGTGATGCCGTGGTCAAACGCCGTGCGGCAGAGCGCGCGCATATTCTCATACGGGGCGGTGTCACCGAAATTATGCCACAGCCCCAGCGAGACTGCGGGCAGCATAAGGCCGCTGGCCCCGCAGCGACGGTAGGGGATGACCTGATAGCGGTTTTGTGCGGCTTGGTACATGGGGAAACCCTCCTTTGTTTTTCTTTCATTATAATATCCGCGGCGGGTGCAGACAATGTGAAAGCTGCACAAAAAGCAGCATCAAAATTCGACACTTGACATAAATCCGATTTCGGACTATAATGGAATCCGAAATCGGATTTTAAAGAGGAAAGAGAATGGAAGAAAAGGAATCCCAGGCCCGCGCCCTGCTGGACAAAACGAACCGCCAGTTCAATGAGTGCAATGCCCTGTACCACGCGGCGGCGCAGCGGTGCGGCCTGTCGGACGCAGCGTTCTGGACGCTGTATGCGCTGGTGACGTCGTGCGAGCCGCTGACCCAGAACCACATTGCGGCGGACTGGGGCATCCCCAAGCAGACGCTGAACTCCGCCGTGGCGGCCATGGTCAAAAAGGGCCTGCTGGCGCTTTGCCCGGAAAAAGGAGCCCACAGCGGAAAGATCGTGACCCTGACCGCCGAGGGCCGTGCGCTGGCCGAGCGCACCGTCGTGCCGGTCATCGCCGCCGAGGAAAAGGCCATCCGCGCCTTTGGCCTTGCAAGCGCCGAGGAAATGTACCGTCTGACGCAGCGGCATCTGGAATGCCTGCAGCGGGAGTTTGAAACGATAAGCGCCTTCCCCTGAGGGGGAAGGCGGCCGAGGCCCCGCCGAGGCCGGATGAGGTGAACCTGCCGGAATTTCCCGCTAAAGGGATATAACGGCAAACTTTGCCCTCATCAGTCGCCTTCGGCGACAGCTTCAGTCTCCGCGCTAAGAGCCGCCTCCGGCGGTTGCGCTTCGACACGCGCCTGCGGGCGCAGCCCCGCGGGGGAAGCCTTTGAAAACGCGCAAAAACAGGAGCATTTATGTCAAAATCAAACCAGATCCAGCTGTCCGACCACTTTACCACGGGGCGGCTGCTGAAATTCACGGCGTCGCCCATTATCATGATGATCTTCACGTCGATCTACACGATTGTGGACGGCTTCTTTGTCTCGAACTGCGCGGGCAAAACGGCGTTCACGGCGCTGAACCTCATTTACCCCTATCTCCAGATGCTGGGCTGCCTCGGCTTTATGATCGGCACGGGCGGCAGTGCGCTGGTCGCCATGACGCTGGGCATGGGCGATGAGAAGCGCGCAAACCGGCTGTTCAGTATGCTGGCCGTTGCGACTGTGGGCATGGGCGCGATTTTCAGCGTCATCGGCCTGGCACTGCTGCGGCCCGTGGCGCTGCTGCTGGGCGCAACGCCCGAGCTGCTGCCCGGCTGTCTGCTGTATGGCCGCATTTTGCTGACATTCCAAACGGCGTTCATGCTGCAATACCTGTTCCAGAGCTTCTTTATTGCCGCGGAAAAGCCCAAGCTGGGCCTGTTCTTCACGGTGGCGGCGGGCGCGACCAACATGGTGCTGGACTTCGTGCTCGTCGGCGTGGCGGGTCTTGGGCTGGCCGGAGCGGCGTCGGCGACGGTCATCAGCCAGATGGTCGGCGGTGTGGCGCCCATTTTCTACTTTGCGAAGCGCCGTCCCGGCTGCCGCCTGTATTTCACAAAACCGCTGTTCAGCCTGCGGGAGCTGTTCAAAGCCTGCACCAACGGCGTCAGCGAGCTGATGACGAATATCTCAATGTCGCTGGTCAGTGCGCTGTACAACATGCAGCTGCTCAAGCTGTTCGGCGCGGACGGCGTTGCGGCCTACGGCGTGCTTATGTATGTGGGCTTTGTGTTCGCGGCGGTGTTCATCGGCTATTCTCAGGGCACAGCGCCCATTGTCAGCTACCACTTCGGCGCGGACAATAAGGACGAACTGAAAAACCTGCTGCGCAAAAGTGCGGGCATCATTGCGGTGGCCGGTGTGGCGATGCTGGCTTCCAGTGAGCTGCTGGCCGAGCCGCTGGCCAAAATCTTCGTCGGCTACGATGCGGGGCTGCTGGCGCTGACGACCCACGGCATGAAGCTGTACTGCATCAGTTTTATCCTGTCAGGCTTCAACATCTTCGGCTCGGCGTTCTTCACGGCGCTGAACAACGGCGCAGTGTCGGCGGCCATCTCCTTCCTGCGCACGCTGCTGTTCCAGGTCGTGTCCATCCTTACCCTGCCGCTTATCATCGGTGTGGACGGCATCTGGCTTGCGGTGGTCGCCGCCGAGGCCATGGCGCTGGTATGCACCGGAGTGTTTGTTGTGAGGGGGAGAAAGAGGTATGGGTATCTGTAAATAAAAAATGAGGGCGCGAAAGCGTCCTCTTTTTTGGCGTCTCTAAGGCTTCCACCTCGGGCGGGGCCCGCAGGCGGCTGATGAGGGCAGAGCTTGCCAATGCATCTCGTGAATGGGTAATTGCGGCACACTCGCCCCTCATCCGGCCTCGGACGGGGCCTCGGCCACCTTACCCCCGCGGGGGAAGGCAAGCTTGCTTATTCCTCCTCCTCCAAAATCTCCTGCGCGACCTCGCCGCGGCTCATGCGGGTGTCCATGGCGCGCTTTTCGATCAGGCGGTGGGCGTCGGTCTCGGTGTAGCCTTTTTTCTCAATCAAATAGCACTTTGCGCGGTCCACCAGCCGCAGCTGGGCGATTTTGTCCAGCAGCTTTGCGTTCTCGGCCCGCAGCACGGCCAGGCGCTTGTAGCTGCTGGCCGCGATCTGCACGGCCTGCCGGAACTGTGCGCCGGTGAACGGCTTGGCCAGCACAAGCACGCCGAAATCCTGCAGTTTATCCGCGATCTGCTCCGCGGTGCCGGTCTTGGCCAGAAGGATGACGCCTGCGTCGGTCTTTTCCACGGCGTCGGTGCCCAGCTCGTGGCCGAACTCATCGGGCAGGGGCGTGTTGATGATGACGACCTCAAAGTCGTTGGTATCCATGCGGCGGCGCGCTTCGCCGCCGCTGGCGACAATCGTGGGGCGGGTATAGCCCAGCTCTCCGATATGCCGCGCCAGATATTCATTGGCGTTATTCCCAGCCGAAACGATCAGGGCTTTTGCCATAGGCTGCCCTCCCTTCCTGATAATTTAAGATGAAGCTTTCGGGCAGGCCGCCCTGCGTACTCCCGTAAAATCAAATGATCAGGAAGCTGTGCGCTCTTTCCCAGCTCTCGGTGTCGGGGGCACCCTCGGCGTCGTGGCAGAGCTGGGTCTGGTACTCAAAGTACTTGTTCATCAGGGCAACGGGCAGCTCACGGCTGATAAACTCACTCTGCCCGGCCACGGTGATGGCCTCGCGCAGGGTGCGGGGCAGGCTGTCCAGACCCGCCGCGGCGCTGGGATGGAACAGGTTGCGGTTCACGGCCTCGGGCAGGGGCAGGCTGTGCTCGATGCCGTCGAGACCGGCGGCCAGGATCAGGCCGATGACCAGATACGGGTTGCCCGCGGGGTCGGGCCCGCGCAGCTCAACGCGGCAGAACTCGCCGTGGGCGCTGGGCAGACGCACGAGCTGGCTGCGGTTCTGGCGGCTCCAGCTCACGTACAGCGGGGCCTCGTTTGCGCCCAGACGCGCGTAGGAGTTGGGCACAGGGTTGCAGAACGCCGTCAGCTCCCGCGCGTGGGCCAGGATGCCCGCCACAAAATGTCCGGCCTCGCTGTCGGGCGTAAAGGCACCGTCAAACAGGTTCTTGCCGTCCCGCAGCAGCGAGACATTGACGTGCAGACCGCTGCCCGGCTGGTTGGCCAAAGGCTTGGGCATGAAGCTGGCAAACAGACCGTTGCGGGCCGCAATGGCCTTGACGGTGCTCTTGAAGGTGTTCAGATTGTCGGCGGATTTCAGCGCCGTCGTGTAGCGGAAGCAGACCTCGTTCTGGCCGTGGCCGCTCTCGTGGTGGCTGTGCTCGGGGTGCAGGCCCATTTCCTCAATGGCAAAGCAGATCTCCCGGCGGATGTTCTCGCCCTTGTCCAGCGGCGGGATGTCAAAATAGCCGCCTATGTCCAGCGGAATGCGGGTCGGGCTGCCGTGCTCGTCGGTCTCGAACAGGTAGAACTCGCACTCGCAGCCGACGTTGCAGACAAGGCCCATGGCGCGGGCACGCTTGATGACGGATTGCAGGTAGCCGCGGCAGTTGCCCTCAAACGGCTTGCCGTTGGGCAGGGTGATGTCGCAGTACATGCGGATGACGCGGCCCTCGGCGGGGCGCCACGGCAGCACGGTGGCGGTGTCCGGGTCCGGCCAGAGCACAAGGTCGCTCTCCTCGACGTTCATGAACCCGGCGATGGACGACCCGTCGAAGCTGACACCCTCGGCAAAGGCGCGGGGCAGCTCACTGGCAAAAAGCGAAACGTTTTTCTGGTTGCCGAAAATATCGCAGAACGTCAGCTTGGCAAACTTGACGTCGTTATCCTCCACAAAGTTGAGAATGTCCTGTGCGGTGCGTTTCATAGGAACCTCCTGTAAAAGCCTTCCCCTGCGGGGGAAGGTGGCGCGAAGCGACGGATGAGGGGCGAGTGTGCCGCGGCAGACCGTGAACGGGTCGTATGGCGAGGCTGCCCCTCATCAGCCGCCTGCGGGCGGCAGCTTCAGTCTCCGCGCTAAGAGCCGCCTCCGGCGGTTGCGCTTCGACACGCGCCTGCGGGCGCAGCCCCAAGGGGGAAGGCTTTTTAGGCAACACCGCATAATTCCCGCCTTACGGCTTAAGCACCGCTCCGGCGGCTGCGGCACGGCATCTGCGTTGCCAAAATGCTCGATAATACACAAAGTATTATCTGCGCTTTTGGCTTAGCAGCTG
>ENA-OQBL01000180-OQBL01000180.1-human-gut-metagenome-genome-assembly--contig:-NODE-180-length-36655-cov-6.702968_pt1 | contig 36655 bp, 30 predicted proteins | sample MGYA00242747_ERZ504553 | MGnify/ENA primary metagenome ERZ504553 (study PRJEB26092, sample SAMD00036240) | human gut metagenome | host: Homo sapiens | study: EMG produced TPA metagenomics assembly of...
GTCTGCGAATCCGATTGCACAGGTCTAAAAGCCTCAGCGTAGCCCGCTACGCCTGCGTTTTTATACCAGCACACTCGAATCCGCATCCTACGCGATTGGTATAGTTATTTACGAAACGATGTACTAGTGGACTGCTATAGATTCATAATAATCAATATCTTCCAGTTCCCTGCCTGCTTCTATCTCATAAATCTGTGTATCATCCAGATGTTTCATGATCACTTTTTTACCGCCTTTATCTCCTTCCAGAGAAAGCAGCTCATTGTAATATTTCCTGTCAAAAATACATGGATTTCCCATTTTCCCCTGACAGGAAACACAGGCGATTCCTTTGGAAGTGTTTAAAAACACATGGATCAGTTCACAGATTGTCTCACTGGTAAGCCAGGGCTGATCAGACACAGTAAAAAGCACTGCATCTGCATCCAGGCTGGCATTCAGACCGATTTTTACAGAGGAAGAAATTCCATCTTCCGGATGGGGATTATACAAAACCTGTATTTCCTTTGTTTTCACTGCTTCTGCAATGGCATCATATTGAGTAATAACAATAATATTACAGATTATTTTTGCTGTAATATTATTTCTGTACAGGTTATTTAACTGAACAATATCTGAATTATTATCATTATTATTATCCTCAGTAATATCTGAATATTCCGAATAGATATTTTCTATTTTCTTCTTTGTATCATCCAGTTGTTCCAGCACATGTCGATACATAGGTATTCCGTCTATTTCATATAACAGTTTATTTGCCCCAAAACGGCGGCTGTTTCCAGCCGCCAGCATGATCATTGCAATTTTCAAAATAATTTATTCCTCCAAAAGGCTTCCGTAAGCCGCTACTGTATTCTTCCTTTCCAGTTCCTCAACAATGTGCTCTGCAGGTTCTTTCTCTCTGAGTATATCTGACTTGTTCAGATACACTCTGTATACTCTTTCTTCCACATCCTTAAAAAGTCCACAGATAGAAGTCGCAATCTTTACAATATCTTCTTCAGTGATCGGAGCTTCCAGACTTTTCCTGAGAAATTCCGAGGTACGTTCCATACGGTAAGCACTCTGACTGATTGGCTGCCCCAGACAGTCCAGCCCGATCACACTGATCACAATGTCCGCACATCTGGGGATTACAGGCTCCCATTTCTCCGGGACTTTTACCGGATGATGCTTTGCTCCGTCCGCTTCCACAAGCATTACATCGCATAATTCTCTCAGTTCTTCCAGTTTTTCATCTGTCAGAGACGCATATTTACCTGTGTCCTCCTCATATTCCGCAGCAATCACATATCTTTCTTTGTCCAGAAGTTCTTTTACCCTGACTGCATCTCCGCCCCTGGCAAACGGAAGTTCAGATTCTCCTGCCATATGGGTGGTCGTGGTAATGATCACTCTCTTTCCCTTATCGATCAGTTCATCTGTAAGGCGGTAGATCAGGCTGGTTTTGCCGCCGCCGCCAACTACAGCGATCACAGGGTATTTTTCATAATCAATCTGCAGCAGTTCCAGAAAATCGACCTGGTGCTTCATATGGCATCACTCCTTCTGAAAGCAGGATTTCCAATACACTGCCGGCAATACAGCGGGCTTTGTCGGAAATCGTGAAACAGTTTTTCTTTTGTTCTTTGCGCGGATCAATATCTGCAATTTTCATCCCCTTCGGCACTGTAAATCCATCTCTGATCATGCCACGCAAAACTCCTGTAAGAGAAGCCCTGACAGGTGTATCTCCGATCCAGGCAAGGACCTGATCCTTCTCCACGATATCTGCAATCTTTGAGATACAATGGATTTCCCCTGCCGCAGGAGCATGGAGCACGCGCTCTTTTCCAAATCCTCCAATGATACCCGGAACTCCTGTGTTTGGCATAGCAGCGCCTTTTGTGATGATTCTGGCAAGATTGTGGCCTCTCATAGTCTCCACTACATAATCCACATCCTCACCTGCCACAAATCCCGGTCCAAGACCAACGGTTAGATCTGCCATCTCTCTGGTGGTTCCAAGATTCTTTTTTGCAAGAATTGCATCTATCAGTGCTGCAGGTCTGTATTTCTTAAGGACAGTTCCTTCTGTGTCTGCCATAAGAGGAATCTCCCCGGCTTTCCAGACTGCCTCGCATTCCTCTACACTGTCAACTTTTCTGCAGAGAACTCCTTCCACAGAAGACTGCCCGTCGTAAACAGCCTCGCAAAAAGAAACCATTCGCCTGATCGCAGTGGGTTTCTCACATTCCAGTACCAGAAGACGGTAGCCGCATCGGTATAATCTGTGGATCGTACCGCTGGCCAGATCACCGCCACCTCTTATTATTACAACATTTTCCGGTTTATTGTCAGATTTTGGGACATTTGTGTATCTGTTTGTCATCTTACTGTCTTTCCTCTTCTTGTCTCATTTTCATCCATTACTTTTTCCACCGCATTTACAATGTTCTCATAACCTGTGCAGCGGCAGAGATTTCCTGCCATATGTTTCCGAATCGCATCTCTTGATAATTTCTCTCCATGTTCCAGTAAAACAGTGGCAGACATGATAAATCCGGGAGTGCAGAAACCGCACTGTATGGCACCTTCTTCGATAAATGCCTCCTGAATCCTGGTAAGTTCTCCGTTTTTCTCCAGACCTTCCAGTGTACGGATATTTTTACCCTCCGCCCAGACTGCCAGATAAATACAGGAGTCAATAGTCTCTCCGTCTATGATTACTGTACAGGCACCACATTCTCCTACTTCACAGCCCTTTTTTTACAGAAGTCAGTCCAAGGCGGTTGCGAAGCATATCAAGCAGTGACTCCCTTACATCTACATATTCTTCAACTTCTCTTCCGTTTACTGTACATCGTACAAGCTGCATCTGCTTTTTCATATGCGGTCACCTCCTGCAAGTTCTACGGTACGTCTCAATGCCCGTGCCGCAATTTCTCCGCCAATCTGGAGACGAAATGCCCTGGATGCTCTCCAGGAATCTCTCGGATTGATTTCCTCCCGGATCAGTTGTGCTGTCTTTTCATACAGGCTTTCTTCTATCTTCATGCCCTTCAAAGCCTCTTCTGCCTTTGTGCAGCGGTACGGAACCGGAGCTGCAACTCCAAAGGTAATGCGCACATTTTCTATCACTCCTGCCTGTTGATCTACCTTGCTCACCACACTACAGCTGATCGTTGCGATATCCATGGCATTTCGCATGGAATACTTAATATAATGACCATGATACCCTTCATATTCTTTTGCAGGAATGATCACATAGGTCAGGATCTCTCCCTGCCGCAGATCCACCCTGCCGGGTCCAAGATAGAAATCTTTTACAGGTACAAGACGGCCTTCCTTTCCATCTTCCAGCCTCAGCAGTGCGTTCAGGGAAAATACGGTCGGCGCACTGTCCGCACTGACTGCTCCGTTGCAGATGTTTCCACCGATAGTACCAATATTTCGTACCTGTGGTCCTCCTACCTGATCTACAGCCTCGCCAAGAACCGGAATATATTTCCTGATAATTGCATCATTTGTTATATGTGAGAAGACAGTTCCGGCACCAATATAAATATCTCCGTTATCCGCCATTTTTACACCCTGGATTTCTTTGATCCCATGGATACTCACCAGAGAAGTTCCGTCAAATTTTCCCTCCCGGATTTTGATCAGCACATCACTTCCTCCGGAAATGATCCTGGCATCCGGATGTTCATTCAGTAATCTCACAGCATCTTTTACACTTTCAGCCTGATAATAGTTCTCAATATCGTACATAAAATCCCCTCCCCTCTAAATAAGTCCGGCCTTTATAAAGCCATAGATCAGTCTCTGTGGTGTCAGAGGATTTTCATTAAAGGCTACACCTGTTGCATGAAGTACTGCATTACGGATTGCCGGTGCACCCGGAATTGCCGGCGGTTCACCCAGTGCTTTGTTTCCGAAAGGTCCAATCGGATCATCAAGTTCCACAAAATCCGCCTTGATATCAGGAGTATCCATCATTGTCATCAGTTTATAGTCCAGCAGGGTTCCGTTCAGTGGTCTTCCTGTTTTCTCATCCAGAATGAGCTGCTCCGACAGACCGTATCCAATTCCCATAGACATACCGCCCTGTACCTGCATTTCAGCCAGTTTCGGATTAATAAGCTTCCCGCTGTCATGCACATTAATGATATGAAGGATTTTGATCTTGCCAAGCTTTATATCGACTTCCACTTCAGCAAAGCAGCATCCTGTGGCAATCGTATTTTTCTTTACCTGCTCGGAAACCTCTGCTGTAATAACAGAAGAATTGCCAAGACTGTAATAACTTTCCAATGCAAGATTTCCAAGAGATATTGCAGGATCTTTTCCTGCCATGATCCACCCATGATCAAGCCTCAGTTTCCTTGTCTCTTCAGGCAACAGCTCTTTTGCATAATCCAGAATCTTTTTCTTCAGAAGATTTGCGCAGTCTTTAACAACTGTTCCTGTTACAAACGACTGTCTGGATGCATAGGCACCGGTATCAAATGGCGTTACATCAGTATCCTGGACTGTCTGGATATGAATATCACTGATATCCATATTTAAAACCTCAGCCGCCATCTGGGAAAATACCGTATCAGCACCCTGACCGATTTCAGTAGCTCCCAGCATCAGGCCAACACTTCCATCCTGATTCAGAGTCATTCTTGCACCTGCAATTTCCAGTGAAATCGGCCATACACCTGTCTTATAGGAGAAAAGTGACATTCCGACGCCTCTGCGGATATTACCTGTCTGGTTTGTATATTCTTTTCGTTTTTCTTCCCAGTGGATATAATCTGCACCTTTTTCCAGACATTCAAAAATCCCGTTGGTGTTTGCTGCGATCGGCTTCAGGTAAGCATCCTCATAATATCCTTTGATAAGATTTTTCTTTCTGAACTCCAGAGGATCCATCCCGATCTCTTTTGCAATATCATCCATAAAGCACTCAATTGCAAAACATACCTGCGGGATCCCGTATCCACGCATCGCTCCGCCTACCGGTGTATTCGTATAGACAGTATATGCCTCTCCTTTGATATTCGGACATGCGTACTGCAGCCTCCAGGCAGTCAGACCATTGGCTGCTATGGCGTGTCCATGGGAGGCATATGCTCCCTGATTGGAAATAGCCAGCATATCCTTTGCCAGAAGATGCCCCTCACTGTCAACACCTGCCGTCAGATCATACTCAATAGAATGGCGGGTTCTGGTGTTGCAGAAAGTTTCCTCTCTGGTTATATCGAGTTTGACCGGTCTGCCGCCAACCTGCGTGGTAAGAAACGCATTTAACGGTTCATACAGCACATCCTGCTTATTTCCGAATCCTCCACCTATGTATGGCTTAATGACTCTGATCTTTCCCCATGGGATTCCAAGAGCCTGCCCGATCACACGCCGGACAATATGCGGAATCTGAGTGGAAGTCACAACTATGATCCTGCCATTTTCCATGTATGCACAGGAAATAGGATTCTCAATGTGGCAGTGCTGCACGATCGGGGTTTTATAACTGCGTTTTATAACTGTTTCGGATTCCTTCAGCCCTTCTTCCACATTTCCGATAAAGTAATTGGAACGGACAAGTACATTGTCCTTTTTATCGAGATGGATTGGCGGTTTGCTTCCATACATGGATTTACGCGGATGGATTTCTACCGGATATTCTTCATATTCAACTTCGATCAGGCGCAATGCCCTCTGGGCTGTGATTTCATCTTCTGCCACTACAGCAGCAATATCATCTCCGTAATAACGGACTCTTCCGGTAAGGATATTGCGGTCTGCAACATCCTGATGTGCCAGCTCCACAGACCAGGGATGTCCCGGCGTAGGATAACAATGATTCGGTACGTCTTTAAAAGTAACCACTTTTACTACGCCGTCCAGAGCCTCTGCTTTACTGGTATCGATTGATTTTACGATACCGTTTCCGATCTTTGCGTGATAGATTTTTGCCACCAGACAGTTGGCAGGAACCAGGTCATCAGTAAATTTTGCACGTCCTGTAACTTTGTCATAGGCATCTACTCTTGGAACACTCTTTCCAATCATGTTTTCACCTTCTCTGTATTTATTTTTGGTTATTATATAGAAGGAGCCGGACACACCCCAAGGTATCTGTCTGTTCCCCTCAGGACTTATGTCCGGCTCCGAACCATGCTACTTTCCTTCACCTTTTTTCTGACATCAGGCGAATTTACTTTTTATTTGCATAATTGTTATCTGTTTTCTGATTTAAGTATAGCATATTTGGATATGAAATTGCAATCTTTTATTCAATTTTTACGTATTATTTTCCTATTAACGAAGTTGTTTGATTGGGTTACTGTTCACTGAGAATATCCTTTGTAATGTATTACTAAGAACAAAGTGAACAGTAACCTGATTTACTTAACGTATTTCTGTCAATATTCCATGCAGGTCATGGATAACGTGTCTTGGGCATTTCACTGCGCACATACCACAGCTCAGACATATGGATTCCTCGATCACTGCACAGTTGTCTTTTACTTTTATCGCACCGGCTGTGCAGGTCTTCTCGCAGATTCCACAGCCGATACAGCTGACGTTACATTGCTTCTTTGCTTCTGCACCTTTTTTCTTATTGGAACATTTTACCACAATGTAGTTTGCACACTCATGGACATGGATCACTTTCTGTGGGCAGACTTTCGCACAGGCGCCACAGCCAATGCATTTCTCCTCATCCACTTCCGCCACACCATACTCATTGATGGAAATGGCTCCGAATTTACATTTATCTATACAGGCTTTACATCCGATACATCCATCTGCACAGCCGGCCTCACCTTCGGCTGATCTGCATCCCCCATTACATGCAACTACAGCCGCGCGATATGGAAATTTCTTCTTTACTGCCATATTCAGCACTTCCTTTCATATGGTGTTCCGGTCAGAGGAAGACTATACTGTCTTTCACCATTCCATCTGAAATATGCATCTGCAATTGCAGGTGCAGTTGGGATAGAGGTGATCTCACCGATTCCAATGGCACCACAGGCTACATTCAGTCCCGGTTTGTCAACAACGATGGCATCGATTTTCGGAATCTCATGAGAGCGGAACAGACCAAGAGATCCATACTTGTCAATTGGTTTACAGTTCTCATCGATCGGATAATGCTCTCTCAGTGCAAATCCTATGGACATCACTACGCCGCCCTCAATCTGACCTTCACAAGACAGTGGATTGACTGCCTTGCCCACATCATGTGCAGCAACCATTTCCTCAATCTTACCTGTTTTCTTATCCAGGATACACATCTGCGTCGCATAGCCGTAGGCTACATGGGAAACAGGATTCGGCACATTTGCGCCAAGAGGATCTGTCTTTGCAAGATATTCCCCATAATAAATTTTACCGATCACATCATCAATGGTCTTACCTGCATTGCGGTCCTCCATAACCTTATCGCAGGCTCTGCGGCAGGCTTCCCCTGTTACCAGAGTCTGTCTGGAACCGGAAGTTGTACCTGAATCCGGTGCGAACCAGGTATTACTTCTCTCATATACAATATCTTCATGCTTCAGATCTGTATTGGTGACTACCATCTGTGTCAGGACTGTACCAAGTCCCTGGCCGATACAGGAAGCACCGGAATAGATGTGCAGCTTTTTATCTTTCTCAAATACGAGTTTCACGCGGCCTGTATCCGGGATACCGACACCGACACCGGCATTCTTCATGGCGCAGCCGATTCCCACCGGTTTTCCTTCTTCCAGAGCAGCATCATACTTCTTCTTTACAGCTTCCAGTGTCTCCACAAGACCTGTGGAATTATCTACGATCTGACCATTCGGAAGCGTCTCACCGGGACGGATCGCATTGCGGTAACGGATTTCCCATGGAGTGATACCTACTTTGTCTGCCATCATATTCAGTAGGGTTTCTGTTGCAAAACAGGTCTGGGTTACACCAAAACCGCGAAACGCTCCGGCAGGCGGATTGTTGGTATAATAAGCAGTTCCTTCAATCTCGAAATTCTCATAATGATAGGGACCTGCCGCATGAGTACATGCACGTTCCAGCACAGGACCGCCAAGTGAGGCAAATGCACCTGTATCTGATGCTACTTTCGCTTTTACCCCCATGATATTGCCGTTCTCATCGCAGCCCATGGTCATATCCATATAAAACGGATGACGCTTCGGATGAACCAGCAGGGATTCTGCTCTGGTCAGTTTCATCTTCACCGGTTTCTTAGTAGCATAAGTGAGCAGCGCAGCCAGATGCTGTACTGTCATATCTTCCTTTCCGCCGAATCCACCGCCTACAAGTGCATTCTGTACCTTTACTCTGTCCGTTCCAAGTAACAGGGAACACTCATGTAATGTCTGGTGTGCAGACTGATCTGTGGAATATACGAAAATATCTCCGTCCTCATCATACAAAGCCACTGCGCACTCAGGCTCAAGAAATGCATGTTCTGTCCATGGGGTTTCAAAATGATGACTGATCACATATTTGGAATTACGGATTGCTTCATCTGCATTTCCTCTGCTGATATGTTTATGTGCACAGATATTATTTTCTTCTTCATCAAATACCTTCGGTGCATCCTCTGCCGCTGCTTCCTCAATTGTACGAATATGAGGCAGCACTTCATATTTTACTTTGATCAGTTTCTTAGCTTTCTCAGCTGTTTCTCTGTCTTTTGCAGCAATAACGGCAATGGCATCTCCAAGATAATGTGTCAGACCCCCTACAGGTATCAGTGAATACTGATCATGTTTCAGATGTCCGATCTTATTCTCTCCCGGAATGTCCTCTGCTGTTAATACCGCTTCTACCCCGGAAAGTGCCTTTGCTGCTGCTGTATCGATCTCAAGTACACGTGCACGTGGATATTTACTTCTGAGTGCCACCCCATACAGCATTCCGTCAAAGTAAAAATCATCCGGATATTTGCCGGTTCCCAGTACTTTCTCCTCCACATCCACTCTGGATACTCTATGTCCTATATTCCAGTCCGGATCCAGATCATCCGGAATCACACCCGTCTTTAAAACTTTCGCAGCCAGCCTTACTGCATCCATAATTTTTACATAGCCCGTGCAGCGGCAATAGTTATTGCGCAGTGCATATTTAATCTCATCATCTGTGGGCTCTTTGTTCACGTCCAGAAGAGCCTTTGTACACATTACCATACCCGGAATACAGAATCCACACTGAACAGCACCTGCTTTTCCATAAGCGTAGGTATAGACTTCCCTCTCCCATTCAGTCAGTCCTTCTACTGTGATCACTGTCCTGCCATCCAGTAAATCTGTGTCCGGCACACATGCCTTGCATGTTTTTCCGTCAATTATAACTGTACAGGCTCCGCAGGCTCCTTCACTGCAGCCGTCCTTCACTGAAGTCAGATGAAGTTCATCCCTCAAAAAGCGCAGTAGTTTCTGATTTCCGGTCGGTTCGACCTTTTGTCCATTGACTGTAAATACTGCCATATCGGACTCTCCTTTCTTTTTCGCACGTCTGCCAATTAGGGCAGTCAGCCAGAGTTTACCTCTTTCTGTTTTTTATCTGCCTGTGATACCGCATGAATTTATTACAAAAGTAACATGCGGCCGCGATTCAGCCTGATATGCAACGCTGTCCACAGCCTTTTTCTGCTGTGGACAGAGTTAAATATTTCTTTATAAGTTATCTGATATTACAAATTTAAAATTATTTTACAGCTCTAGGATCATCATTTCATGATCAGATAGCTGTAATCATCGATTACTGCACAGATCAGTCTGCGAAGACCTTCGTACAACTTATCATTTGCATCATCTGCCTTGCAGTCGGAAATCTGACCAAGGAGACGAACCTTGCACTCTTTTGTCTCCGGATTGATCACTGCAAATCCATCATTTGTGCTGTCTGCCATATCTGCCTCAGAAGCAAATAATGTAAATTTATCCTTGTACGGTGCACTTGCATATGGACAGAAGCTCTTGCAGTTGCCGCATTCGTTACACATATAATCTACATGGATCACCTGATTCATTGCCATTCCCGGAACTTTGATGGAGATGTTTGCTCTGTTTGGACATACATCTACACAATTCTCACAGACTTTATTACAGGTCAGACAGCGCTCACTTTCGCTCGCAGCGTCCTTGCTTTCTTTGAGTATTGCTTTTTTGGAGTAACAGTCTTTTTCTGTTCCCGGTACAGGCTGTCCTTTTACAATATCATGTCCAAGGATTGCTTTTGCAGCAACCTGTGCGTCGCGGATCGCTTCTACGATCGTAGCAGCTCCCCTTGCACCGTCACCGACAACGTAAACGCCTTCTGCACTTGTCTCCATTGTCTTATCATTGATGCGGGCTTTTCCGCGCTCATTGACCGCAATACCATTTGCTTCATAGAACTCAGTCGGAACTTTCTCGCCAACTGCAACGATCACTGTATCAGCCAAAACTTCTTCTGTTTCGCCCGTTTCTGTTACACCTGCACGTCCGGAAGCATCCATGCTGCCAAGTTCCATCTTCTTACAGAGCAGTTTGCCGTTTTCCAGAGATACAGGAGAAAGAAGTTCTTTGAACTCTACGCCCTCTTCCAGTACTTCCAGTAACTCATCTTCTGCTGCTGGCATATAGCGTTTGGTTCTTCTGTATACCAGGTAAACATGTTCTACACCTTCTGTACGTTTCGCAGCTCTTGCAGTATCCATGGCAGTGTTACCGCCACCGATCACAACTACGTTTTTACCCAGCGCAACCTTACCGTCAGTTGCTTTGAAATCTCTTAAGAATTTCAGAGCGTTGATGGTTTCACCCTTTTCAAGCTTCAGAGTACCCGGTTTATTTGCACCTGTTGCAACGATCACTGCGTCATAACCCTGTGCTTTTAATTCCTGTACAGATTTCACTTCTGTACCTGTTTTGATCTCCACACCCATCTTCTGGATGAAGGAAACATCTTTATCGATTGCATCATCAGAGATACGGAATCCCGGGATCACATAACGGATCACGCCGCCGGCTTTCTCTTCTTTCTCAAATACTGTTACAGAAGCACCTGCTCTTGCAAGGAAGTATGCAGAAGCAATACCTGCAGGACCTGCACCTACAACAGCTACTTTCTTACCGTCTGCTGTGCCTGCTTTGATCTCACCGATCACTGTATCATATCCGTTTTGTGCTGCGATGAGCTTAGTGTTGCGGATATTTACAGGTTCTTCATAGAAGTTACGTGTACATTTGTACATACAGTTGTGCGCACAGAGAGTACCTGTGATAAATGGAAGTGCATTTTTCTCAAGGATAACTCTTAATGCCTGTGCATAATCGCCTTCTCCTGCCAGCTTCACATAGGTTGTGATATCCTGGTGGATCGGACATCCTTCTTCGCATGGAGCAAAGAAACAGTCAAGGAGCGGAACCTCTGAATCAGTTTTTCTCTTAGGAAGCGGTTTGATGCCCTTTACATGGTGAGCGTCTTTTTTCGCATCCTCGGCCAGCTGCTCAAGTGCAGCTACATCAATGCCTTTCCATTCTTTTACACCGTCAGCCATTACTTTCTCTGCCATCTGGGTAAATCTCTGATATCCGCCCGGCTTCAGAAGTGTAGTTGCCACTGTTACAGGCCATACACCACATCCGACGATACGGTCGATATTATAGTAATCAGCACCGCCTGAATAAGCGATACGGAGTTTTCCGTCAAATTCCCGGGAAAGTCTGGCAGCAAGAGAAATGGATAACGGGAAAAGAGATTTTCCGGACATATACATTTCTTCGCTTGGAAGTTCATTTCTTGTAACATCTACAGGGAATGTATTGGTGATCTTCACACCAAATGCAAGGTTCAGTTCATCTGCAAGTGCCTGCAGTCTCTTAAACATCGGAATCGCATCTTCGTACTGTAAGTCATCTTTGAAATGGAAATCACCGAATACCATATAATCATATCCCATGTCATCCATGGTCTTTCTGGCAAATTCATATCCCAGGAGAGTCGGGTTACATTTGATAAATGTGTTCAAATGTTTCTCTTTAAACAGATGATTTGCAATGCTCTCAATCTCGTTTGGAGGACATCCATGGAGAGTAGAGATTGTTGCGGAATTACAGATATCAGACGGAATCGCCTCAATATCTTCTTTTGTAACTTTTTCAAATTTATCTACATTGTCCAATAACCACTGTTTACATTCTTTAAAGATTTCAGTATCTTTTGCTTCCATCATACTGTCAATGAAAGTATTAACCTTTGGCTCTTTGATCCCTGCAAGATCATATCCAACGGAAATATTGAACTGGAATCCGTCCTGTGCACCCAGATCAAATTCTTTGGCGATCACATGCAGGATAAACCATGCTTTAATATATTCTCCCATTGCCTGAGGAACATAAAGCTCTGTAGACCATTCACAGTTATATCCTTCATCATCTGCAAGGATACATGGTCTGTTGATACAGGCTGCAAGCTCTGCACCGTCCATCTTCTGAACTGTTTTCAGCTCAAAGAAACGTGCGCCTGCATAGTAAGAAGCAACAATGTTCTGTGTTAACTGTGTATGCGGTCCTGCAGCAGGTCCGATCGGTGTTTCCAGATTTCTCTCAAATATATTCAGCTTCCTGTCAGTTTCCGCTGCATAAGCTCTGTGCTGTCCGAAAACTGTTCCTTTTGTTTTCTTTTCTTCTAATACCCAGTTCATTAACTGTTCAAAGGGCATACAGGTCATGACTTCACTCATAATCCGATCCTCCATTATTTCATACGGTATGGCTTCTCTCCATCCGTTCTATATTTTATTTACATTTATTTTTGCCAGGCAGAAAACTTATCTTTTTTACAATTCTTTACAGATTAACCATTAATATCATCTGCAAGTTCTTTTGCAGCCTGACGGCAGTCTGCCATAACTTTTGCCTCGTCGCATACAAGGACTTCGCGGTCTTTCATCAGGACTTTACCGTTACATACAGTAGTCTGGACCATGCTTCCGTTTACACCGAACATCAGATGTCCGTTAATGTTGCTTTCATTCATTGGTGTCAGCGGATCATAATCGATCACGATCACGTCTGCTGCCGCACCCTCTTTCAGGACACCGAGCTGTTTCTTAAAGTATCTGTTTGCAATCTTTGCATTTCCTTCAAAAAGCATCTGTGGAACTTCTCCCCAGGCTGCGTTCGGGTCGCAGAGGCTGTGTTTGTGTAAAACATTTGCAACCTTCCAGGATTCCATCATATCATGAGTATATCCGTCTGTACCAAGACCTGTGAGGATTCCCTTCTGTACCATTCTCATGGTTGGAGGACATCCGCATGCATTACCCATGTTAGATTCCGGGTTATGTACAACCATGGTATCTGTATCTTTGATCAGATCCATTTCATGTTCATTCACATAGATACAGTGACCGAGTAAAGTCTTCGGTCCAAGGATGTTCCAGTCATGAAGACGGTCAACAATACGTTTGCCATGCTCTTTCAGACACTGATGGAGATCGTAAATGCCTTCTGCTACATGGATGTGATATCCAACACCTTCCGGTTTCAGTTCATTGCAGAGAGCCATTGTCTCATCAGAGATTGTAAAGGATGCATGCATACCCATCATTCCGGCGATCATATCACTGTCGTCTGCAAGTGCATGCTTGATAAAATTCACGTTCTCCATTACAGATTCTCTGGATTTCTCCATTCCGTCACGGTCAGAAATCTCATAGCAGAGGCAGGTACGCACACCTAAATCCTTCGCAGCTTCCTCGATCGCATTGAGGGAACCTGTAATATGGCCAAAACTTGCATGATGGTCAAACACTGTGGTTACACCGTTCTTGATAGAATCAATGTATGTAGCATATGCAGAAAGCTTTGTCTGCTCCAGTGTCAGATGACGGTCAACTGTCCACCATAAGCCATCCAGAATATCCAGAAATCCCTGAGGATTATATCCGTTAATGCTTAAGCCTCTTGCGAAGGAGCTGTAGATATGCTCATGGGCATTAATAAATGCCGGCATGATAACCCCACCCTTCGCATCAACAAATTCAGCATCCGGATAAACTTTCTTTACCTCTTCAGTTACCCCCACCATTACTATGGTGTTACCATCCATTGCTACAGCACCATTCTCCAGAAATGGATTGGATGCGTCCTGTGTGATCATTCTTCCATTACCAATTACCAGCATATAGTTCCTCCTTTCACTTGTCAAAAACTACCAATTCGATACTGCTTTTTACCTTTTGTTTAGGAATTATGTACTAATACTGTAACATACTTCTCCGAATAATGCAAGTAGAATTTACAAAAACTTTTTGGTTTTTCAAATTTTTTTTGAGGTTTTATACTATCTCCGGTGAACAGATAAAAAAAGAACGGGGCAGTCATTGATGACAATGAACAACCTCGTTCTTTTTTTGATTTTCCTGTTTTCTGATGAAGCTGATTTTATGACAAATTTTCAGGTTTGTCAACAATTTTTGTAAGATAGGAGAGTTATCCTTCCATAATCGCAGAATTAACCCTGAGCTGTTTTCGTCCATTCTTCCAGAGATTCTCATCCAGCTCCACCTCATAGCCGCCGCCATTTCTCACATGCCACTCATAAAATGGTTTCTGTATATCTGCATACTCTTCCATGATATTCATGATCGTACCGCCATGGATGACAAGTGCCGCCTCTGCCACATGGCTGCGGATACATCCGGACACAACCCTGTCAAATCCTCTCAGGTTTCTGCTTTTAAACCCTTCCCTGCTTTCTCCTCCCGGAAAAGGCAGAGTACCGTTGCTGTCAATCCATTCCTGATAGTGCGGATTACCTTCCAGCTCTTTATAGTTCTTATTTTCAAACTCTCCGAAATCACATTCTGCCAGCTCTTCAATAATATGTACCGGCTCTCCCGGAAAAAGAATCTCTGCTGTCTGCACGCATCGTTTCAGAGGACTTACATAAACCGCCTGAACCTTTGGATAATCCATCTTATGCAGAAACTCTGTTCCCTCCTGACATAACGGCTCATCCGTTGTGCCGATATATCTGGAAAGTTTATTCCCTTCTGTTTTTCCATGTCTGATCAGCCATAATTTAATCATCTTTGATCACCGTTCCAATCCCGCAGATCACGCGCGTCACCTTATGGCTGTATGCTGCCAGCTTCGTACATACACGCCCTACAGCCTCTCTGTATTTTCTGTCAAAAGCATCCACAGGTACAACCCCGTACCCTACTTCCTGAGAGACAAGGACAATATCCGGATTCTTACAGATGATTTTTTCCGCAAGATCTGACACATCCTTTCCATTCTCCAGTTCACTGCGGATATACTGCTGAAAACCAGTCACACCCTGAGCATTCATCAGTTCCTCCTCTGTGACAGAACCGCCGTCACTCCACCTTAACTGTGGATACTGTTTCCTGGCATATTCAGTCTTTCCCTGATATGCACCGCCGATTATCATTTCCATACTCTTCTCCTCAAAAATTAGAAACCACCGCCAGGATCAATGCCATCCCAACTTCACAGATACAAAGAAAGAATCCTGAAATATCCCCGGTTGTCCCGCCAAAGTACTTCATCGCAATATGATGATAATACCAGAAAATCAGCAAAGCTCCCACAAAAGCCAGACTTCCCCATACAGGCCGGATCAAAATCATTCCCGCAGCCAGAAGCACCAGATAGACGATCAGCACATTTCTCGAGAGCACATCTGAAGAATTTCTGGAAAACTCAGCAACTGTACCGTCTGCCTTTGCTTTCGGAAAGGTAATAACTCCAATCCCTGACAGACATCTGGAAACCATAAAACCAAGGCTCAGAATTCCGATCGCCCTCATATTCTCTGCACTGTTAAACAACTGACTGTAAGCGCCGTACCAGGCAATGAAATATACCGCCGCAGTAATAACGGCAAAAGCACCTGCATGGGAATCCTTAAGAATCTCCAGCCTTCTGCTTCTCTCCTGCCAGGAACTCAGGGCATCCGAAGTATCCAAAAGACCATCCACATGGATCCCGCCTGTCACAAATACCGGTACCAGCACCAGCACTGCTGTCACGAATCCCGGCTGATACCCAAACCGAAGTCCCAGATATGCCACCAGCATAGTCAGCCCGCCGATCACAGTTCCGATAAACGGAAAAAAGCAGAACATATACTTCATATTTTCCTTTGTCCAGTCAGCGCGGGGCATGGGAATCTTAGAAAACATGGCAAATGCCACCTTAAAATTATTCCATAAAGATTTCATTGATCAATTCCTCTTTTTCATATTATGGCAATCCTGTCAAATATATTATTTGCAAAGATTGCTGCAGGTATCTGCAGATTTGTGAAAGACTGGTATCCCATATATAACTTCCACCACTTCATCAGCTCTCTGCGCAGCAGCCTGATTGATTTTTCCCAGATATTCCAGATAAGAATCCATATCTCCATCAAACACAACCGCATCTGAAAAAATTCTCATTTGTAACGATTACCACATGAGCAGCCTGTTCCAGCAGATTCTCAATCCCTTTTGTAACTTCCGAAACTGTCCGGTCATGGGCTCCCTGTTCTTCAAACATTTCATTTGCCACCAGATTCGACATACATTCCAGAAGCACCACACATCCGGCAGGCAGTTTCACATTTTTGAGCCCTGTATAGCACTCAACTGTCTCGAAACCTTTTCCTGCACGCATCTTTTGGTGTCTCTCGATCCTTTTATGGCTCTCTTCATCAAAAGGGTGCATGGTCGCTATATAAATCCTCTGTGCATCCCCGAAAGAAAGCACCCTGTCTTCCGCAAAAGCAGATTTTCCGCTCCCGCTTCCCCCTGTCACAAGCGTCAGCATTATTTCAGCTCCTCATACTGTTCCACATGGATATCGTCAAAAGTACTCATAGAATGATAAACCGCTGCTGCCAGATCAAGGATCGGGAATAAAGCTACTGCTCCGGTTCCCTCGCCCAGACACATATCCGCATGAATGATTGCCTCTTTCCCCATATTCTCAAGGATCAGATGGGCAGCCGGCTCATTTGATACATGGGATGCAAGAATATAATCCCTCGCAGCCGGGCAGATACGCATGGCGATCAGCGCAGAAACACAGGAAATAAATCCGTCCATGACTACAGGAATACCATAAACCGCACCTCCCAGAAAGACACCTGCCATTCCAGCGATATCAAGACCGCCTACCTTTGCCAGAACATCAATGGCATCCTCAGGATCCGGTTCATTTAATGCAATGGCTTTTTTGATCGCATTGATCTTGCGCACAAGTCCCTCGCTGGTCAGACCTGCGCCGCGCCCTGTCATCTCTTCCACCGGCTGTTTCAGCAACACAGAAGCAACTGCACTGCTGGTGGTTGTATTTCCGATTCCCATTTCCCCTGTTGCCAGAATCCGGTAGCCCTTATCATTCAGTTCCCTTACCATGTCAACTGCCTGCTTCAAGCCCCTTACAGCCTGTTCTCTTGTCATGGCAGGATCCCTTGGTCATATTCTGTGTACCATAGGCAATTTTATGGTCTGTGCGGACCTTTTGTATCCGTCACCATCCCCATATCCACCGGAAAAATCTCCGCATGGTTCTGCTTACACATCACACCGACAGATGTGTCATATTTCAGAAAATTCTCGGCAACGATGGCAGTAACTTCCTGTCCGGTCTGTGTCACACCCTCTTCTACCACGCCATTATCCGCGCACATGGCAATCAGACCTCTCCTGGAAAGATCCACCTCTGCGTTTCCTGTAATTCCCGCGATCTGGATCAAAAGAGTCTCCAGTTTTCCAAGAGAATGCAGTGGTTTCGCAATACTGTCCCATCTTTTCTGTGCAATCTCCATGGCATTGTGATCTAATGGCTTAATCTTTGCAATAGCTTCTTCCAGAGTCATGAGTTTTCCCTCTCTTTTCCTTCATTATTTTGATTTCCCTGTTGTAAACACAAAAAATTTACTGAATACATAATTCAGTATCAACACAATAAACTGTGTCAGGAATTTCCCGATCATATCATTAAGCCCCATCACTGACACAAGCAGCCATACACCGCCAACCTCGATCACCATAGTGATCAGTCTGGCACTGACAAATTTGCAGAATGGCTGAACATGATCCTTCAATGTCTCGCATTTATCCTGAAAAACATACTTCGAATTTACCACATAGGCAAACAGGATCGCCAGGATGATTGAAATAATATTGGCGATATTCAGCTCCACCTTCAGCTTTCTGAGAATGAAAAACGCTGACCAGATTTACCATAGTGGTACATCCGCCAAAGAAAATATAGCGGATAACGGAACTTTCATACATTTTTCTGATCCATTGCTTCATACAAATATATCCTCTCAGTCCTGTATATTTCCATTCTTAATTACTTTTGAAATAATATATCTCGGTCTGCGCTTTACTTCTTCATAAATCTTGGAAATATAATATCCAATGATCCCAAGACTGATCATCATGGCACTTCCCACCAGAAGAAGCACCATCAGCAGGGTGGTATAACCTTCCACTGCAGAACCTGTAAAATACTGCACAAGCGAATAGACCATAAGTACCAGCGAACAGATAAAACATATCGCTCCTGTGATTGTAACAAACTGCAGCGGAAAAGTAGTAAATGCCACTATATTTGTGAACGCATATTTCACCAGCGCCCAGGGAGACCACTTGGAAACGCCGGCCTCTCTCTCCTGCACCTCAAATTCCACACTGGTAGTCTTATATCCCACCCAGGAAGAAGTAGCCCGAAAGAACATATTCCTCTCAGGCATAGACAGAATACTGTCCACAGCCTTCCTGTCCATCATCTTAAAATCCGAGGCATCCTTCATATTTACCTTAGTTGCCTTAGACATGATATCATAGAAAAATCCGGCACATTCTTTATGTAAAAAGCCCTCTTTTCCTCTGTCTGCCTTCACACCCTCGATTACTTCATAGCCTTCCTGCCACAACCTGTACATCTCAATAAGCGTCTGCGGCGGATGCTGCAGGTCACAGTCCATGACAGCCACCACATCTCCACAGGCCTGCGCCAGTCCTGCAAAAATCGCTGCTTCCTTTCCGAAATTTCTGGAAAAAAGAACGCCTGTCACATTCGCATCCCTCTCTCCTGCCTTCTGAATTTCTTCCCATGTCCGGTCGCCGGAACCATCGTTTACAACCACCAGCTCATAGGGAATCTTCGCTTCTGTAAGAACTTCCGCCAGCACCCGACAGGTTTTCCCAACCATCAGCTCCTCATTATATGCCGGAAGTACCACTGATAATTTACTCATGATGTCATTCCTCATTTTGTTTCATTCATATACAACAGACTAGTTTCTCATTCACTGTCTGTTACTCCTGTAAATATTTTCTATAATGTCAGGGGCAAAAGGTTATTTTACTCCTAAGCACTTTACAGCTCCCGCAATTCTTATTTCTACTTTATTATACACAAATTTACAGAAATGTCCATTCCAACAATCTGCATGCTCCAGTGTGTCAAACACTTCACAGGATAATAGCACGTATGTTACTGTTCTCTTCGTTCTCAGTAACGAGACTCAGATACATTCCAGACTTCCTGAAGCAATGGAATTTGGATTACTTTTTCTTCCTGAACACCAGCATTACATATATAACCAGCCCCAGAACAGAAAGAAGCATTCCCGCTTTCAGATAAGGTGTGCAATATGTAAGGCGTATCTCATGTGAACCAGGTTCCAGTTCCAGAGCCATAAACATGGTATTCGCCTTCTGAAGCTTCGTTTCTTTCCCGTCCACATAAGCCGTAAATCCCTTACTGTACGGAACAGACAACACAAGAGCTTTCTTTTCGGAAACACTGATATCCCCTGTAATCTCATTCGTTCCCATTTTTACATTCTCGAGAGCTTCTTCACCCAGCTTCACAGTTTTTTCCTCAATCCCCTGCACCGGCTGACTCACAACCCTTAATTTATCATAGGTATAAACACCCGTATTAGCAAAGGTGATCGTCATAGTACGAACTCCTGATCTGGAATATCCCATATTGCAGAGAAAATCATGCCGTCCACTGTAGGCATTATACTTATCTGTAAAAATCTTTATGGTCTTGGTCACATCATTGGAGCTGACTGTCATAGCCGCTTCCTTTGATTCCTTCCAGTATCGCCACCGGCTGTCCTCATCAAGAACCTTATTTTGGTCATACTCAGACATCTTCTTCCACTGACTGTTACCAATCAGTTCTCTCGGTGAAAGACTGTCATAATCCAGATTATCTGCGATCAGGTAATTCTCACTGTCCGTAAGACCATGGAACACAAGCTTCAGCTGCGCCCCTTCCTTCGTCACCCTGATTGCTCCCTTAGACAGAGCACAACCATCCCCTGTCTCCATACGATACTGGATATTCTCATTATCAGCATCAACAGATGCCTCAGGCAGTGTACTCTCCTCAAGCACCACACCGTCCATCAAAGCCTGCTGCTTTTTTACCACATCCATTTTCTCATATTCCGATTCAGGAATATAACTGTCATAAGTATAACCCAGAGGCAGTGCATTCTCATTCTCATAAGCCCTGCACTCACTTTTTCCCTTTCCTGCAGAGCCCTTCTCTTTATTATATCCATAGGAAAGATAGCGGAAATTATCACCACTTATCACAAAATATTTCACAGAAGCCAGCCTGTCCAGGATCGTCCTTCCGTCCAGGTTCTCATAATGCTGCTCCCATGGCGTATTCAGATACATTTCACTGAAAAAATCACTGATACTGCTGTTTGCAAGACTGAAATAATAAGCAGTACTGTTCGTACCCATATACATAGAAGTATTATCATAGGGCAATGCCCCATACTGGTCATAACGATAGACACCTGAATCCCCGGCGGCAAGAACCGCCTTATCCGTATTCGACTCCAGCTTATCCAGCGACTCCTCTTCGGCTGCAAACTCTGACAGATAATCCTTCTCATAAGAATACTGATAAGAAACATTCAACATAATGCTCACCACAAGCAAAGCACTGAGAAGCCCGCACATATACTTCCCCTGCAGAAAAATATTTCCAAAAGAAGTAACCGTAAACACAGCCAATACCAGAACCAGCACACCTGCCATATTTCTCTGCGTTCTGGCAGCTTTCGCAAACAGAGCCAGCACACAATACGCCACCGTCATGACAAAAATCTTCTTCTTTTCCCTCACAGTCAGAGTAAACAGCTCAGGATATGCCTTCACAAAAATATACGCGATCATCATCCCATAAGCCCAGATCCACCTGTTGGACACATAAGAGAAACCATTGAGCACATGCCCTGCAAAAGGCACCAGCAAAAACAGATTCAACAGCCCAAATCCTAATTTCAGATCCAGGTACTTCTTCTTCCTGGAAAAAAGCACAAACACACCTGCCATAGCAACAGCAGAATACCCGGCAACCCCCCACTGGATCATATTCTCCCCGATCAGATCACCCAGATACTTCTCATAATAAATTTTATCATATAAAAGAGGCACATAATTCTCAGCCTGAAACCTATCCGTACCAAAAATCGTCATGACCACCGGAATAAAAATAACCGCCGCGATCATCAAAGCCACCACATAATAGCCGATAAACTTCACCAGCCATCTCAGAACATCCTTCACACTTCTCTCACTGAAAATCCCAAAATACCGGAAAGCCGCATAAATAAACATAAAAATACAGATCATATAAAAGAAATAGAAATTCGACATAGCCGAAACCGCAGTCGCCCAGATAAACAGCCATGGCTTCTCCCTCTTATAAATCTTATCAATCCCCATCAGAACCAGTGGCAGATAAATCATAGGATTGGAAAAATACGGATGCTTCATAGCCGCATAAATCGTCCATCCCGCAAAAATATAGATCAACGTTCCCATAAACGTCGCCTGCTTCGGATTCTTATGATAAAAACAAAAAACACTAAAAGAAATCCCTGCCAGATAGATCCTCAGAAAAATCAGAACCTCATACAAAACCTCCGTCTTATCCGCCGGCACAAACACAGACAACAAAGTCAGCGGATCCCCGATCACATAATAATGCAAAGTTGTAAGAATATCTGAACCATACCCGATATTCATATCCCACATAGGCAATTCCAGCTTATGCTCTACAAAAATCGTATGCAGAACCTCCCTCAGATACCGCCCATAATACGCCAGAGAATTCAAATGCTGCGGAATCCCGTCATGACTCCACACCAAAGACTTCCCATTACCCGCAAACTGATAATAGATAAAAAAAGAAATAACCCCAAATACAAGCGTATATAATAAGTAGAAATCCTTCTTACTATCCCTGCTCACAAATTTCCTCATAACCGCTCCTTTATATTCTATCATTCTAAACCGAGTTATAAAGTTCTCACTGATTATAGACAAATATCCAATACTTGTCAAATTTATGGTCAACATTATTTTATTGTTTAAAAACAACGAAAGTATTTAAATCAGCCAGCATCCAGTCAGGAAATGAAATAACTTCTGGGGCGAATTTTGAGGGTTCATTGAATTTCTTAGTATTTGGAAAGCCGCGTTATTCAGAAATCGCTCACTGTCTGAGCCGCAGGCGAGTTTGAGCTATTTCTGAATGCTTTTAGTGGCTTTTCAAATGCTTAGAAATTCAGTGGTTCCGAGACTGAGCCCCAGAAGTTATTTCATTTCTTGACGTCCCTTATAAAAATGAGCCGCGATACAAAAGTACCGCGGCCCACATATATCGTCTGGACACAATAAACAGCTCAATCTGTTTATTTTATAATATTATTTATCAATCGTTCAAAAACCGAAAAGATTATTCAGCGCTATGAAGAGCGATCAGCTTCTGCAGATATTCAAATCTAGCCTTAGCCTCAGCCTCATTCTTAGCAAACAGTCTTGCAGCCTTCTCAGGATTCTGACGTTTCAGAGAGTTGTAACGAACCTCACCGTCAAGGAATGCCTGATAATCTTCCATGCTCGGAGCCTTGGAATCAAGAGAGAACTTGTTTCCTTCAGCTGCAGGATTGAATCTGAAGTTATGCCAGTATCCAACCTTAACTGCTAATTCTTCCTCTGTCTGAGCTTTTGCCATACCTTTCTTAATACCATGATTGATACATGGAGCATAAGCGATGATCAGAGATGGTCCCGGATAAGCCTCAGCCTCTGCAATAGCTTTTACAGTCTGGTTGAAGTCAGCACCCATGGAAATCTGAGCAACGTATACATAGCCATAGCTCATAGCGATGGAAGCCATATCTTTCTTCTTAGTCTCTTTACCGCCTGCAGCGAACTGAGCGATAGCACCTGTAGGTGTAGACTTGGAAGACTGTCCACCTGTGTTAGAATAAACCTCTGTATCGAATACCATAACGTTGATGTCACGTCCACTAGCGAGAACATGGTCAACACCACCGAATCCGATATCGTAAGCCCATCCGTCACCACCGAAGATCCACTGGGATTTCTTAGCCAGGAAATCTTTCTGAGCAAGGATTTCTTTTGCTTTGTCACATCCGCAAGCTTCAAGAGCAGCAACAAGTTTGTCTGTAGCAGCGCCGTTTGTAGCACCTACAGCAAATGTATCCAGCCATTCCTGACCAGCTGCCTTAACGTCTTCGTTTGTTCCGTTAGCAACAACGTCTTCAACTTTTGCTTTTAAGCCATCGCGGATAGCTCTCTGAGCAAGAAGCATACCATAACCAAACTCAGCGTTATCTTCGAACAGAGAGTTGGACCATGCAGGACCCTGTCCCTTAGCGTTTACTGTGTATGGTGTAGATGGTGAGGAGTTACCCCAGATAGAAGAACATCCTGTTGCGTTTGCGATGTACATTCTGTCACCGAACAGCTGAGTGATCAGTTTAGCGTATGGTGTTTCACCACATCCTGCACAAGCTCCAGAGAACTCAAGCAGAGGCTGTTTGAACTGGCTGCCTTTAACAGTTGCTTCTTTAAATTTAGCGATAACATCTTCTTTAACCGGCAGTTTAACTGTGTAGTCAAAGTATTTCTGCTCGTCTGCGCTTGCTTCAAGGTTTTCCATAGCAAGTGCTTTCGCACCCTTCTTACCTGGGCAAACGTTTACACAAGAACCACATCCTGTACAGTCAAGTGCGGATACGGACATTGTGAATTTATATTCTTTCATACCTGTAAGGTCTAATGTCTTCATGCCTTCAGGAGCATTAGCTGCTTCTTCAGCTGTCAGAGCTACAGGACGGATAACTGCGTGCGGGCAGACATAAGCACATCTGTTACACTGGATACAGTTTTCCGGATTCCATACAGGAACGTTAACTGCGATACCACGTTTCTCATATGCAGCTGCACCTGATGGTGTAGTACCGTCTACATAATCCTTGAATGCAGATACAGGTAAGGAGTTACCTTCCTGAGCATTAACTTTAGCCTGGATATTGTTAACGAAATCGATAACATCCTGACGTCCTTCTGTTGCATGAGTCATATGAAGACCTTCGTCCTCAGCGTTCTTCCAGCTTTCCGGAACCTGGATCTCTACAACCTGTTTAGCACCAGCGTCGATAGCTGCCCAGTTCTTCTGTACGACATCATCACCTTTACGTCCGTATGTTGCCTTGGCAGCAGCTTTCATAAGGTCGATTGCCTGATCTTCTGGAATGATTCCTGTCAGTTTGAAGAATGCAGACTGAAGGATTGTGTTGATACGTGTTGGTCCCATGCCAGTTTCAATACCGATCTTAACACCGTCGATTGTGTAGAATTTGATATTGTGGTTAGCGATGAAAGCTTTTACCTGTCCTGGTAAATGTTTCTCAAGACCTTCCATATCCCATGCACAGTTAAGGAGGAATGTACCACCGTCAACAAGTTCCTGAACCATGTTGTATTTGTTTACGTAGGATGGATTATGACATGCTACGAAGTTTGCTTTGTGGATCAGGTATGTGGATTTGATCGGTTTCTTACCGAAACGTAAGTGGGACATTGTAACACCACCGGACTTCTTGGAGTCATAATCAAAGTAAGCCTGTGCGTACATGTCTGTGTTGTCACCGATGATCTTGATGGAGTTCTTGTTGGCACCTACAGTACCATCAGCTCCCAGACCCCAGAATTTACAGTTTGTTGTTCCTTCAGGAGTTGTTACGATCGGAGCACCTGTCTCAAGGGAAAGGTTAGTAACATCATCAACGATACCGATTGTGAATTTCTCTTTAGCAGTGTTCTCATAAACAGCTACGATCTGTGCAGGTGTAGTATCTTTGGAACCTAAACCATAACGTCCGGAGAATACTTTTACGCCGCCGAATTTGCTGTCTTTTAATGCTGCTACAACGTCAAGGTACAGTGGCTCGCCAAGTGCACCCGGCTCTTTAGTTCTGTCAAGAACTGTGATCTGTTTTACAGAATCCGGAATTGCATCGATGAGTGCCTGTGCACAGAATGGTCTGTAAAGACGAACTTTAACAACACCGACTTTCTTTCCTGCTGCTGCAAGATAATCGATTGTTTCTTCGATTGTATCGTTTACAGATCCCATAGCAACGATTACATGTTCTGCATCAGCAGCTCCGTAGTAGTTGAATAATTTGTAATCTGTACCGATCTTAGCGTTAACTTTATCCATGTATTCCTGTACTACTGCCGGAAGAGCATCGTAGTATGGGTTACATGCTTCTCTTGCCTGGAAGAAGATATCAGGGTTCTGAGCAGAACCTCTCTGACATGGGTGATTCGGATTAAGAGCATGGTTACGGAATGCAGCGATTGCATCCATATCTGCCATATCCTTCAGATCTTCATAATCCCATGTTTCAATCTTCTGAATCTCGTGAGATGTACGGAATCCATCGAAGAAGTTGATGAACGGAACTTTACCTTTGATTGCTGAAAGGTGAGCAACAGGTGTTAAGTCCATAACTTCCTGTACAGAAGATTCGCAGAGCATTGCGCATCCGGTCTGACGACAGGCCATAACGTCGGAATGATCTCCGAAAATTGAAAGTGCATGAGAAGCAAGTGCACGTGCAGATACGTTGAATACTGCAGGTAACTGCTCACCGGCAATTTTGTAAAGGTTCGGGATCATAAGTAACAGACCCTGAGATGCTGTATATGTTGTTGTTAAAGCACCTGCTGCCAGAGATCCGTGTACAGCACCTGCTGCACCAGCCTCAGACTGCATTTCAGTTACCTGAACTTCCTGTCCGAAAATGTTCTTTCTTCCCTGGGTTGCCCATTCATCTGTTGCTTCCGCCATAACAGATGAAGGAGTGATCGGGTAAATAGCGGCTACATCTGAGTATGCATATGAAGCATGAGCAGCTGCATGGTTACCATCCATGGTTTTCATCTTTCTTGCCATAGTTTGTTTTTCCTCCTTAAAGGTTGATGAAAATTAATTATTTATTTCAAGGCATAAGTAAAATATACCTCAAATTTCATTGTAGATTATAACATAATCTTCTGCCTGTGTCCAATTTGTTTTGACATATTTTGTATCTTCTGAGGTACAAAGCAGGGATTTTCTGTTATTTCAGTAGCAAATATGTGCATTTTTTGAGTTGTATATGACTAACATTATGCAGATATGCCAAATTTCGGACAAATCAGGCAGATAAAATCATCCGCTTCGCTTCGCTGCGCAGCTCTGCACCGGACAACTGCTCTGCAGTTTATTCAGTATATCAGTAAAAAAAGGAGGCTCTACGCCTCCTCCATGATCTGCTGTATTGTTTTTCTCTTAAGGAGACTTATCAGTTCATCCTGTACAGATAACAATTCTCTATGTACCAGACATGGCAATCCATCCTGTCCGTCTCTGACACAGTTATATTTCGGATCCAGACATTCGATGATAAACATATCCGGATCAATCGCCGAATAAACCTCATATAAAGTCAGCTCATCCAGTCCCCTGTTCAGAGAATAACCACCATGTACGCCTCTGTATCCCTTCACGATCTCTGCCTTCTGAAGTTTCTTCAGGATCTTATAGGCAAAAGGAGCGGTGATCGCTTCTTTCTCACAGATATCGGATACGCTCAGTCTGCTCTCTCCCCAAAGCGCACGTACCACTCGAACTGCATAATCGCACTCTCTTGTAATAAACATAGTCTTTGCAACCTCTCTAAAATTAATTATCCTTTACTGTCCACATCGCTGTTCTGTATAAAACAATGGAAACAGTAATCGTTATTTCTGTCATATCAATGCCTCATATTTCTGTCCGTCAAGAGGCTATATTTATTCTATATTATAACAGTGCTTCATTTTTTTTGTAAATAAAAGAAACCCAAAAAAGCAAAAAACAGTTGCAAATTTCCCAATTTACGGTACAATGATAAACGGTTGTAACTTATATAATAGGAAATAATGTAACTGTTTCCTGCGAAAGATACGTTTTCCATAAACAATCTGCCGGACAGTTACTGCAAAACAATAATTTCACGAAAAAGAGGTATGATATGATTTCAGCAAACAATATTACATTGCGCGTAGGTAAAAAGGCCCTCTTCGAAGATGTAAATATCAAATTTACTGAGGGCAACTGCTACGGTCTCATCGGTGCAAACGGTGCCGGTAAGTCCACATTCCTTAAGATCCTTTCCGGACAGTTAGAGCCTACCAACGGTGACGTTGTTATCACTCCCGGCCAGCGTCTCTCTTTCCTGCAGCAGGATCACTTCAAATATGATGCATATACAGTTCTGGATACTGTTATCATGGGTAACAAGAGACTGTATGAGATCATGAAAGAAAAAGATGCTATCTATGCAAAAGCGGACTTCACTGATGAAGACGGTATCCGTGCCAGTGAACTGGAAGGCGAATTTGCAGAGATGAACGGATGGGAAGCAGAATCTGATGCTGCTACTCTTCTGAATGGTCTTGGAATTGAAACCGATCTCCACTATTCCCAGATGGCTGACCTTACAGGAAGCCAGAAGGTCAAAGTTCTTCTGGCGCAGGCACTGTTTGGTAATCCGGACATTCTTCTTCTGGATGAGCCTACCAACCACCTTGATCTGCCTGCTATTGAATGGCTCGAAGAATTCCTGATCAACTTTGACAACACTGTCATCGTTGTATCCCATGACCGTTACTTCTTAAATAAAGTATGTACTCATACAGCAGACATCGACTACGGCAAGATTCAGCTCTATGCCGGAAACTATGACTTCTGGTTTGAGTCCAGCCAGCTCCTCATCAAACAGATGAAGGAAGCCAACAAGAAGAAAGAAGAAAAGATCAAAGAACTTCAGGAATTTATTTCCCGATTCAGTGCCAACGCTTCCAAGTCCAAACAGGCGACTTCCCGTAAACGTGCCCTGGAAAAGATCCAGCTTGACGATATGCGTCCGTCCAGCCGTAAATACCCATACATCGACTTCCGTCCAAACCGCGAGATCGGTAACGAAGTCCTTATGGTGGAGAACCTTTCCAAGACCATCGACGGTGTAAAAGTTCTGGATAACATTTCTTTCACACTCGGACATGATGACAAGGTAGCTTTCGTCGGTGCCAACGAACAGGCAATCACTACTCTGTTCAAGATCTTAGTTGGTGAAATGGAACCGGATGAAGGAAATTATAAATGGGGTGTTACCACTTCCCAGGCATATTTCCCTAAGGACAACACTGCAGAGTTCGATAATGACCTTACTATTACAGACTGGCTGACACAGTATTCCGAGATAAAGGATGCTACTTATGTTCGTGGATTCCTCGGACGTATGCTCTTCCCCGGTGAAGACGGCATCAAACGTGTACGCGTTCTTTCCGGTGGTGAGAAAGTCCGCTGTCTTCTTTCCAAGATGATGATCTCCGGTGCAAATATCCTGATCCTGGATGAGCCAACCAACCACCTCGATATGGAGAGCATCACAGCACTGAACAACGGTCTGATCAAATTCCCGGGTGTTATCCTTTTCACCTCACATGACCATCAGTTCGTACAGACAACAGCCAACCGTATCATGGAAATCCTTCCAAACGGAACCATGATCGACAAGATCACTACTTACGATGAATATCTGGCAAGTGATGAGATGGCTAAGAAACGTCACGTATTCGAGATCAACGAAGAGGACGCTTCCGATAACTAAAGAATAAAATACAGGGTACGGCTTAGCCGTACCCTGTTATTTTATTCTGTCTTCATGATAATATCCGCCAGCTTTCCGCCTGTCACCTTAAGCAGATCAGCAAGGGGAACCTTCAGTGTCAGTCCGATACGACCGCCACTCACATAAATCTCCTCAAATTCTCCTGCAGATGCATCAAACACAACAGGATAAGGTTTCTTCATTCCCAGCGGACTGCAGCCGCCTCTCACATATCCGGTAATCTTTGTGATATCCTTCACATGGATCATGTCCACTGTCTTCTCACCGACAGCCTTTGCAGCCGCCTTACGGTCAACTTCCTTTTCAATCGGAACTACAAAAACGAAATAACCGCCGCTCTTTCCTTCCATTACCAGAGTCTTAAAAGACTGGTCATAGGGAGCACCGATCTTATCCGCACTGTGGATCCCGTCAATAAATTCATCACATTCATAGGAGAACGCCTCATATTTAACTTTCTGTCTGTCCAGCATTCTCATTGCATTTGTCTTAGCTTCTTTTGCCATTTTTTCTCGCCTGTCCTTTCTGTCCTCTGGCATATATTGATTCCTCCATGTCTCTGTCCTGAGACTGCTTAAAACTCTGGTCTTGTCTCAGGTCCTGATTTCGCCTGTAAATCTGCTCAGTGCTTTCTTCATCAACCGTTTCTTCATCCTCTTCATCAGAAACCGGTTTGTTGATAGCAAACTGAATCAACATACCCAGAACTGCAAATCCCACACTCATTCCCAGTCCATAGGGAATATCTGCCAGATTTCCAAGCTGTGCAAGGGAAACCCCTGCCATAATACCACCGATCAAACTTGTAGCCACGATCAGCACTTCCCTGCAGTATTTCACCGCCATGGAACCAAGAGCTACGCCGATCAGAATACATGCAAAAAATACTGCGGAGCTGGTAGGATGCAGGAAATAAATACTGGCCGCCCAGCCGATACCTGCTGCCAGGATAAACACACCTGCCTTATAAATCAGAAATGCAATCACTGCGAACACAACTCCTGCCGCCAGTGCTGCGATCAGCATTGTTGATTTCTCCTGTATTCCCATTGTATGTACAACCACCAGCGCAAGACCGCCGCCTACCAGAAAACCTCCCAGCATCATCCAGAAACGCAGAAGCCTGTATCCCAGAATACAGTTCAGCACTCCAAACACAAGGATCACTGCAAATATTACCATCATAAAACGGTTCACCAGATCTGAATCCATAAAACTCCCGGCAATACTCAGCGCATTTCCAAATATATCTGTCATATTAACCATAATTTTCAGTCACTCCTTTTAGTTATATATTTATAGCGTTCCTTATCATCAACTGACACATCTGAGCTAAACCCGTCAGAACATGAAGTATAAGGTCTTCATATTGTCGATCACGCCGTAATGATAGGAAATCTGAGACAGCCCATGGACTTCCATATAATATTTTGCGATATCCTGGATATGATTACTGTCGATCAGATCCATATATGCCTCATCATAAGCCCCCTGGCTGCCAAACTTAAAGCGTACCACCGCAGCATCACTGTCAATGCGCAGTCTGCACAGGTCATATACACTGCTCCAGTCATAGGTATCAAAACAGGCGCCGTTTCTCACATAGAAATTCATGTCAGTCGCTGTACACGCAGGAACAGGAAACTCATCAGAGGCCGTATAATTCTCCTCGTACTCCTGTGGGAACGGACACAGATAATCATAGATTGTTGTCTTATGCTCTGCCAGCAGCGTGGCATCACCCTCCAGAAAGTCCGGCTGGTCCCCATTGGTGGCATCCACATAATAATACTGTCCGTTCAGCTCTACAATATTCCAGGCATGTCCCTGGGTACTGTTTGCAGCATCACCCTCCACATAAATACAGGGGATATCCAGACGCTCCAGCAGATACTGCACTGCTCCCGCATAGCCCGCACATACCGCCTGTTTCTTCCAGAAAGCTCCTGCTATACTCTGGTCATCATCAGAGATCACATATTCTGTATTGTCTATGACATAAGTATAAACAGTCATTACCTTCGTGTAATCATCAGCACCATCCGGAATCTGCGATAACACCTCCTGATACGCATTCTCCATAGCCTGCGTGATCTCCTGTCTCTGCTCCTCTGTATAAGTATATCCCGGAGAAAACTGACAGTAATCTCTGCCCGAATAAGTCGTCTTATAAACTTTCTCCCGGTTATGTACCCAGAACAGCTCCGGATGATCCTTCAGCACTGCATGATACACTCTGTCTATCTCATTATCTCCTGAGAGAGACAGATAAAATTTATCCTCAAAGCTTCTGATCCCCTCCAGGATCTCGCGGTAGCCTCTCTGTTCATTCTCATTAAGAAGGCCGAAATAATACTCCTGATGTCCTTCATCCGTCTGCGCTACCTCCTGTCTCTTAAGAGTCCTTACTTCCCCCGGTTCCTGCAAAGCTCTTCCGCCGATGATCAGTCCACCGGCCAAAAGCACCACCACAGGCACCATAAGAATCAGACGCAGCCCGGAAAATCTCTTTTTGCTCATTCAATAATCCTTCTTGGTTATTATTCTATAAGTCTGATATTACATTACTATTTCATTCTGTTTTGTCACATTTAGAATTGTTATTCGTTACTGTTCACTCCGTTCACAGTAACTGTTATTCTAATGTATCTTATTATAGCCCAGAACACTTCTCCTTGTAAACCGATAAAAATAAGTTAACACTATTTTATAATAAAAAATTTGTCCTTCTTACAAGATAACATTGCATATTTCCAATTAAGAGATACACTAAAAGTAAGTATAATTGCTCTGTATCCCATCAGGCAACAGGATGTCGGACAGACATATACAAGTAACATATTGAGGGAGTATTGTAATAAATGAGCATCAAAATACCTATAGAAACTTCTGCCAGACATCTGCATATCTCGCAGGAAGATTTTGAAAAATTATTCGGAGAAGGAAGCAAACCACATTTTATCAAAGAATTAAGCCAGCCCGGACAATATCTGTGCCGGGAACGAGTAACTGTCAAAGGACCGAAAGGTACTTTCGAAAACATGGCACTTCTCGGTCCTTTCCGCAGCGACACGCAGGTAGAAATGTCCCTTACAGACACCAGAAAACTGGGGATTCCAAGCGTAATACGCCAGTCCGGTGATATCGAAGGAACTCCCGGCTGTATTTTATCCGGTCCATGCGGGGATATCGAAATCCCCAGAGGTGTCATCGTAGCCAAACGCCACATCCACATGACTCCGGATGAAGCACTTGCCCTGCATATCAAAGACAATGACGAAGTCTTCGTCCTGACCAAAAGCTACGGACGCGCACTTATCTACGCAGATGTAGTAGTCAGAGTCCACAGAAATTATCACCTGGCAATGCACGTAGACACTGATGAAGCCAACGCATTCAACAGCGATACAGAACCTTACGGCGTGATCGTCAGGTTCTTTGACAGTAACTTCAACACAGATAAGTGGATAGAAGACGAACTGTCAGGGATACGCAGATAAAATCCGACTTACCCGGCTAAAATAGCAGACGAATATAAAAAGGTTCCACAGTAACATTCAATTGATGATACTGCGGAACCAATTTTAATGCGTTTCAGGCATTAATCGAGACTGTCAGGATATTTTTGTTTGGTGCTGTCAGCTCTAAAAAACGTTATTTACCGACAGCTCCTTTTAATATTATTTTTGTTTAAGGAAGTGTTTTTGAGGAACTTAATATTCTGCGAATCTGCTTTCTGACATTCTTCTCATTTTACTGTTACCGTCACTTTTTTGTACACTCCGTTGTTGGCCAATATGTATATAGTGCAGACTCCTTTGCCTTTTGCCTTGATCACGCCGTCTTTATTTACTGTCGCCACTTTGCTGTTGGTGGTGTAATAGCGGAAGGGACTGGTATGGGAAAACCAGATCTTTCCTGCTGTCTTCGGCTTTGAGGCTGCATTTCAACTGGAAGGTTTTTTCCAACTGATAAGGCAATCTCCGTCCGGTTCACTTTGATGGAAGCTGCGTTTGTTGTGGAAGCCTGTTTCAGGGCAACATGCACGTCATTGGATCTGGCAATATAAATCTTTCTTCCTTCCACCATCTTATAAGCTGCAATAAAGTACTTATATTCATGGTCTTTCTTCAGCTTTTTATGGGACATGGAAAGTTTTTCGCTTTTGACAGTTCCAACCTTTTTATAGTTTATTCTGCCGTCACAATAACTCCAGTAAACATCATATCCTGTTGCACCGGCATATTTCCTCCAGGAAAGGGTAATGCTGTTCTTATTGGCTTTTCCTTTTGCAAAGAATACCGGAAGTTTCAGGCGGTAAACATCCTTTCCTTTCAGTTTAGACTGGTCGGACTGCTGAATCGTGAAAATACCCTTCTTAAATGTAATCCTGTAATTTGGGTTTGAGCCTTTTTTTGCTGGGAAACTTTGATCGCATATGTCCCCGCCTTTTCCCGGATTTTCGTTTCACGACAATTCCGGACAGGGTATCCTCTCCTACCAGACCACTGGCTGTGTAAGTTAAGGACAGGGTCTGCCCCGCCAACGATCTTCTTCAGATTATCCGCTGTTACCGTTATTTTTTTTGGATCGATATCTGCTATGGTACCTGTCTGCTGTCCGTCAGCATGTCAGGACGTAGTTACTTGCCGATCTGCCTCCCAGTACCAGGTTTGTGATCGTAACTGTTTTCCCTTTTGCTGCATTACTGTCAGCAAATGTACCTTCTGCACTTACCGTAAGGGCATCTCCTTCAATCAACCTTGCAAACACAACTTTGCTGTAATCCAATTCTGCATCCTTAGTTCCATCATATACCTTCTTATTTGCGGTAATTCCGGAAATCTCCACTCCTCTTGGCTTAATGGTATAGGTCTTTGTTGTTGAAGCAGCGGTAAAATAACTGTTTCCAGGTACACTGACCTTCACTTCATAAGTACCGGCATATGTTGGTGCTTTTGTCTGCCAGATTCCATTTACGTTGTACTCAACTTTGACACTGGCAGTGCTGTTTGTTGTATACACCAGATCTGCAGGCTGTCCGTCATACTCTTTATCCAAAACACTTGTGATTTTTACATTTGCTGTCTGGTATGTTACATTTACTGTCTTCTGTTTTACCTTTAACGCGATCTGGCTTTCAGCAGGTTTGTCACCGCCTGTATACTGTATTTCTCCCTGCGGATGATATGCAACAGTCAGCGTATAAGTTCCAACCGCCAAAGTATCAAGATATTCTCCGCGGAATGTGATTTTGTCTGCGGAAACTGTATAATCCGTTCCTGCTGTTAAAGTGTTCTCCCCATTTTTTACAGACGCTACGGTGTTTCCATTTAATGTTACCTTCGCGTCCACAGAAGTTTTGGTTGTTCTTGTGTAGTCGATGGAAGGATCCATAACTACAGAATCTTTAAATACAACCACTCCGTCTGAATTGATGATGGTCTGATTTCCTGCATTGTCTGTAATGCGCGCATAGATTACATATTTGCCGCTTTCTCTCAGGGAAAGTTTATTAGCCGTGTCCCATGTAACCCATGTACCATTTGCATTATAGGATTCATCTGCCTTCACCTTTTGATATTCTATTGAGGCTATATCACTGGTAGAATCTGCTCCTGTGATATCAACAGATGCATTGTCCCTGAACCAGTAACCGTAAGCAACAGGGTTCAGAGAACCGCTAAATGTATTTGTTCCAATTTCAATTTTTCCTGTTGGTGCTTCGGTATCAATTTTGAAGGCTGCTGTTTTTTTATCGGTAACAGCACCTGTTGCAGTCTCTTTCAGATAATATCCTGCAAACTGTTCTCCCTGATCCGTGTAATCCACAATCGAATCCTTCCAGTCTGTTTTATCTGTCGATATCTGATCTGGTATCCACTGTCGGGTATAAGTTTTATATGGCTTATGTACCAGTCATTGTTACCTTTCTTTCCGGAAACCTGTGCAACCGCTGAAGTCTGCAGATAACTGATGCTCCAGTTCCTGGAAACACCCTTGGCACCGGTAAGTGTATAGTTATCATTTCCAAGGTCTGTTACCGTTGCAGTATAGCTGTCGCCTGCTTCTGTTTGTGTATTGCCTTCATAGGCAATTACAAAAGAATCGCCCTCCAGTGCATTCGCAACCGTCGCCGATACGCTCTGCTCACTTCCTGTATAAATCAGATCTGTTTTCGACCAGGTTAAGTCTGCCGGAAGTGGTGCGATCGTGAAGGAAGCTTCCGCTTCTGCCCCTGCATAATTTCCATTCTCCGGCACAACCGCTTTCACATAATAAGTACCTGCATTCTTTGGTACTCCTCCATTTGTGGCTGCACCATCTGCTGTGGTCGTCATATTTGTACAGCCGGCATCTGTGTAGTATGTACAGGTAAATCTGGAGTCATCATAGGAAGCCGTAATGTCACTTCCACCTGACTTAACTGTTATGCTTGGTGTGTTCGCCTTCTGTCCATAGGTCCAGTCATCCATAGTCACTGTCGGATTAATTTCCATTTTTTTCAATCTTAAATCAGCACTTATTGTCTGACCACCAAGCGTGACTTTTACCGTGTATTGTCCTAAATTTACCGGTGCAGCTCCCTCACTCGCAGCACCGCTGTTGCTGCTGTTGGTCTTCGTGCCGTCTTTCAGATAATATACGATACTCGCTTCATCACCTGTCTGACAGGTAATGTCATTTGTCACGGTTGCTCCGGTATAAGCTTTGCCGAAATAGTATGCATCAGCTGCTGCCAGGGTTAAATCTAATTTACCTGGATTAAATTCACAATCTGTCTTCGCCGTGCATGTTGCAATGATTTTATCAGCACTTGTTGAATAACTCCAGGAATGAACATGATCACTTGCATACAGATACTTTTCAGTTGTATCATAATTTACTGAATGAGGATTACCCCCTGCATCCTTATAAGTAATCCTTGTGCGCATCTCCGGAGATGTTCCTAGCATTGTAATTATATATGGGTATTCAACACGATCCCATTGATGAATACTTGCAATTCCTTTGAAGTCATCTTGTATGGTAATTTTTTTTGCTTGAAGGCATGACAATATCGCAATTATTATTTTCAAAGGTTACATTTCCAATAGTAGCTGATACATTGGTTTGTTCTTCTAGAAAAATTTCCCCAATCATAATTTTGAATTTTTCCACCAACAACTTTAATTTTCGCTGCATTTATTCCTATAGCGCCCTTCTTCGAAGATGGTGATGTAATAGTTCCGCCATACATATTGACGGTTCCTCCTCTAATACATTCATATGTTTTATCTGTATTACCGCCACTGTCCAATATCGTTCCATTTTGAATATTTATTGTTCCATCACTACCGAACCACCTATTCGTTACAATAGTTCCATAGTCAAAAGAACCAGTTGCATTAAATTTAGCATTCTTAAGGTTAACAACCCCTCCGTTTTGAATCATGGAAACTCCATTGTTCGTTAAAGCCTCATAAGTACCGCCCTCAAAAGTAACTGTTGCATCTTTATTTTTATTCATCAGAAAAACATTATTATCAACATTCACCGTATACTCATTAATAATCGTTAACTCTTTACAAGCATTTTCTATACTAAT
>ENA-OQBL01000181-OQBL01000181.1-human-gut-metagenome-genome-assembly--contig:-NODE-181-length-36596-cov-5.966849_pt1 | contig 36596 bp, 33 predicted proteins | sample MGYA00242747_ERZ504553 | MGnify/ENA primary metagenome ERZ504553 (study PRJEB26092, sample SAMD00036240) | human gut metagenome | host: Homo sapiens | study: EMG produced TPA metagenomics assembly of...
GCAGTGTTGCTGAGCTTTTTGCGCAGCACCGGATAGAGGACCATCATGCCGAGGATCTGTGCCGCACCGCCGATGGTTGAGAACAGCGTGTAGCTGGCCTTCCAGCCTGTGCCGCCGAAATCGTACTTGAAGAAATAGATGATAAAGTTGGAGGTCAGATACAGCGCCGAGTTGATCAAAACGATGCTGCCTACGACCACAAGCGCCTGATCGTTGGAGAACAGCGCCTTGAACATCTCGCCGACGGTGGCGGTCTTTATCTCGGCGTTGCCGGTCTCCTTGACGCTGGCGCAGCAGATCGCCTCGGTAACCACAAAGATGACAGCCACGAGCAGCGCTACCCAGCGGAAGCCGGTGCGCTCGCTGTCGCCGCCCAAAGCACCAACCAGCAGCATGGTAAACATTGCAATGAGCGCCGAGCCGACGCCCGCACAGGTGCGGCCCACGACTGACAGGTTTTCTCGGTCAGCAGGGGTGCGGGTCACGGCGGGGATCATCGACCAGTAAGGAATGTCCATCATCGTGTAGGTAACGCCCCACAGTATGTAGATGACGCTGAAGTAGACCATCATGTCGGCACCCTCCAGCACCGGCGCGGCAAACAGCGCGTAGAGAACCACCGCATTCAGGACGGTGCCGCTGAGGATCCACGGACGGAACCGTCCCCAGCGGGTGCGGGTCTTGGCCACCAGCACCCCCATAAAGGGATCGTTGAAGGCGTCAAACACACGCGCGATCATCAGGATCAGGCCGACAAAGGTGGCAGGCAGGCCCAGCACATCCTGATAATAGTACATGACATAGGAGGCAGACAGCGCGTAGACCATATCCTTGCCCACTGCGCCGATGCCGAAGGCGGCTTTTTGCTTTGTTGTCAGTTCCATACTGCACACTCCTTCTTTGTGACGGTAAATTCTACGGTGGCAGGCGCACACTGCGTGGCCGAGACGGTCAGCGCGGCTGTACCTGTCTGCCCGACTGTGCGCAGATAAGTCCCGCCCATGCCGCCCTCGGCGGTTGCCGCCGCAGGGCCGACCAACGCGGCGGCACCGGTCACGGCAAAGGTCAGCGGCAGCTGTGCATAGACGGCGGGGCTGCCGTTTTCATCAAGGATCCGCACCCGAACTCCGGCCATATCGTAGGTGTCACCCTCCTGCAGGACGGTGGCGGAGGGCGTTACCTCAAGATGCAGCCGGTGGCTGGGGCAGAGCGTGACGCTCTTTACCACGGTATCCCCGTTTTTGGCATCGAACCGCCAACACGTAGCCGCGCCGCCCCAGTTGCCGACATACTTGCCGTACAGCGCCACACCGTCCGCAAAGCTCATCTTATAGCGCACCATGCACCACGCCAGCTTCAGCTTGTAGCGCAGCGGCAGCCCGGCCAAGCCGTAGCGCCCGGCTGCAAGCAGACAGTCGCGCAGCGTATCGGCCTTGGCCTTGTCAAAATGCTCCTGCGTTTCAAGCAGGACACCGATTGTGTCATCCACGGCCAGCGGCGGGTGCGGCAGCGCCGTCCAGCCGCTTTTGTGAAGGGTCGTCACAAACATATCATTTTTGTAAAGATCCACCCTCTCGGCGTTGGTAAACACATAGACCGTGCCGATTTGCCCGGCAGGATAGTCACCGATGTCCATCGCGGAGCTGACCGTCAGCACCGGCTCCTCCCCGCCCTGCGATGCGTAGACGGACGCCGCCAGCTTGGGATTGCGGAAGCTGTCCAGCACGCCGTGATAGCAGATGCGGTCCCCGGAGCCGAAATCCTTGTGGGTGGCATAATCAAACATACACCAGCCAAAGCAGCCCGCATGCTCTCCATCTGCGTAGGCGGCGTCCAACACCCGCGCATGGCGCAGGGCATGCTCCTGTCGGTGCGGGGCATCGTCACAGGACTTGGTGGGGTACATGTGGCCGTTGCATTCTGAGATCAGCAGGGCCTTGCTCAAATCAGGCGTTACATCCTTTTTCCGCTTGGCCCCGGCGTTTGAACCGTTGTGGGAGAAATCGTTGTAGGCGTAAACATCTTCCAGGAGATGGCTCTTTTCCAGATACCGCACGCCAGAGGTCGCCCGGCTCGGGTCCAGTGCGTGGGCGATTTGGTTGGTGCGCGTATAGAATTCGTCATCGTCCACGCTCTCGTTGATGCGCACACCCCACAGTATGATGCTGGGGTGATTGCGGTTTTGCAGCAGCATCTCCCGCAGCATGGCGCAGGCGCGGTCCTTCCATGCCCAATCGCCGATGTGCTGCCAGCCGGGCAGCTCGGTAAATACAAGCAGGCCCAGCCGGTCACATTCATCAAGGAAATACTGGCTTTGCGGGTAATGGCTTGTGCGCACGGCATTGCAGTGCAGCTCGTTTTTCAGGATGCGGGCGTCCTGTCGCTGCAGGCTTTCCGGCGCGGCGTAGCCAATGTAGGGGTAGCTTTGGTGGCGGTTCAGCCCGCGCAGAAAGGTCTTTTTCCCGTTCAGATAAAAGCCGTCCGCCCGGAACACAGCCGTCCGGAAACCGAAGGAGGTTTCCCGGCTGTGCAGTACCTGTCCATCGGTATTGAGCAGCTCTGCTATACAGCGGTAGAGATTCGGATGCTCGGTGTCCCACGGTGCGGCATCAGGCAGCGTAAGGCGGCATTCCGCCGATTCTTCCGGAGGCAGTTGGCGGCTCACCAGCGTCTCGCCCGCACTGCTGCAGAGCCGGACGCGCAGCGCAGCGGCCTTTTCCGGTGCTTCTACGGTCAGCTGTACGGCAGCCTCGGTCAGCGTCGGTGTGTACACGAAAAGATCGCTCACACGGCTCTGCGGCGAGGTTTCAAGCCAGACCTCCCGGTATAGACCGCCGTAGGTCAGGTAGTCGATGACAAAGCCGAAGGGCGGCAGGCTGGGATCCTCGCGCGTATCCAGCCGCACGGCCAGCAGATTTTCTGTGCCGCGGTGCACAAGGTCGGTAATTTCGATGGTGAAGCCGGTGTAGCCGCCCTGATGCTGCCCGGCCAGCTGGCCGTTCAGGTAGATCTCCGCCTGATGGGCGGCCCCGTCAAAGCGCAGGAATACCCGGGGCGCATCGGGAACGGTCAGTGTGCGACGGTAACCGCAGACCATCTCATAGTCAGAGGGGTCTGCGTAGTGGAGCGGCAGCTCCCGGCAGGTATGGGGCAGACGCACCGGACGACAGCTAACAGGTTCACCCCGACAGAAGGCATCGCTCCATTGCTCTGTAAATTCCCAGTGATTGCAAAGACTGTATCTCATCGTACCAACAACCCCTCCAGTAAAATGGAAATCATCTCATCCAGGGCATCAGTGTAGGATATGCCTTGCGCATCGAGCGTGCGGTCTGCAAGAAAATCCTCAATGGAAGCGGAGATCATCCGCTGCAGAACCGGCAGGGATACCCGACGGATAACGCCCTCCCCCATTGCCTGCTCCAGCAGTGCCAAGGTAGGCTCCCAGCCGGTTTCCAGATGCTCCCGCACGCGCGCTGCGACTCTGGGATATTTTTCATCTAAAAGATCCATCTGCTGCAGATCCAGCGCGGTGTACTCCTCCGGCAGGGCGATAATGACCGCCCGCAGCTTTTCAGCCAGGGTGCCGGGGCCGTCAAGGATGCGCTGCTTGCGGGCGTGGATCCTTGTAAACGCATCGTCCACCATATCCAGCAGCAGCGCCTCCTTGGAGGGGTAGACTGCGTAGATCGTCTTTTTGCTGATGTGCATCATCGCAGCGGCCTGCTGCATCGTAAAGCGCAGCCCGTCCCTGCGGAACAGCTCCATTCCGACTGCGCGCAGTCTTGTGCGCAGCTCGTTGTGTTCGTCCATCGCTTGCCTCCTGCGGAAACCCGATTTAGCTTTCCGGTTTCCATTGTAGTGCGGAAACCGATGCGATTCAAGCGGTTTCCTGCACTTTCTACCTTTTTGCCAATCGGGCACAGATTTTTTCGTCATATCGCCCATACGCTAAAGCCGTAACGGGACAGAAAAACGCCCCCGCACAGTGATGCGGGGGCGCTCTGCAGGTGCCTCAGTTCGTTTTTTCAGTTTTTTGCTGCAGGCGGGTCAGCTCCCGCAGCTCACGCACGGTGAAAAGGCCGCAGACAATGGCGGCAGCGCCGTCCGCAATGGGGCCTGCGTACATGACGCCGTCAATGCCCATAAAGAGCGGGAAGATGACGATGAGCGGCAGCAGGAACAAAATCTGGCGTGTCAGGGACATGAATACGCCGAGGCGCGCCTTGCCAATCGAGTTGAAAAAGTTGGAGGTGACCGGCTGGATGCCGTTGATCAGCGTCAGGAACATATAAATGCGGAAGTACCGCTCCGAAAACTGGTAGTACATCTCGCTGCCGGCGCCGAAAATACTGATGATCTGCCGCGGGAAAAGCTGGAAGCAGGCAAACGCTGCCAGAGAAAGCCCGGTAGCCACAGCCAGCGCCAGCAGATAGCTCTTTTTGACGCGGCGGTAGAGCGCAGCACCGTAATTGAAGCCGATGATCGGCTGTACGCCCTGCGAAATGCCGATGACAAAGGACATAAAGATCATGTTGACCTTTGAGATAATGCCCGCGCAGGCCAGAGGAATATCGCTGCCGTAGATAGACAGTGCACCGTAGTGTGCAAGGGTGTTGTTCAAAACAATCTGGACAACCGCCATAGCGATCTGGTTGAAGCAGGCAGATGCACCGTAGCTGAAGATCTTGCGCGTTCTGTCACCGTCAATCGTAAAGCAGCTCCGTGAGAAGGGTACAGATTTAAAATGGAAGAGATACCGCATACTGATGCAGAACGATGCAATCTGCCCAAGGATCGTGGCAAGCGCAGCACCGGTCATGCCCATATCCAGCCCAAAGATGAACAGCGGATCAAGGACCGTATTGATAAGTGCGCCGATGAGCATCGACATCATGGAATAGCGCGGGCTGCCGTCTGCCAGAATCAGCTTGCTCATGCCGGTATTCACAATGAGGAACGGAAACCCCAGCGCTGTGATACGGGTGTAGGCCTCTGCGTAGGGCAAAACATCCGGCGTAGCGCCGAAGAATTTCAGCATCGGCGTCAGAAAAAGCAGCGTGACCACCATCAGCACAGTGCCGAACAGCGCCATCAGGCACAGGCAGTTGCCTGCATATTCAGCAGAACGCTTTTCATTGCCTGCACCCAGCTGGAGACTGAAATTCGTCGCACTGCCGATACCGAGCAGCAGCGCAATGGCTGTGCAGGCAATCGAGAGAGGAAACGCAATGTTGGTGGCAGCATTGCCCAGCAGACCCACACCCTGCCCGATAAAGATCTGGTCAACAATGTTGTACAGCGACGTCACCAGCATCGAGATAATGCAGGGAATGGCAAAGCCGACAAGCAGCTTGCCTTCTTTTTCATATCCAAGCGGATTGGCAGCATCAGCCTGCGATGAAACTGTTTTTACGCTCATGCAGTTTTATCTCCTTTAATCCTGTTAATAATCGAAAATATAATAATAGTAACAAAATCCGGTAGGAAATGCAAGTCCGTTTGCCTTGAGGCGCTTGAGCTTGCCCTACATGAGCCGGAGACCGTGACACAAACAAAACCGGGGCGAACTTTTCGTTCGCCCCGGCAGTACCTAAATGATTGGAGTCATAGCCTCATAACCTTTATTCGTTATTTTTCGGAGTTGGTTCCTATTTTCATGGGAAATCATTCCCTTTGCAGAATTTCAGGCTTTGAGATTGAGGATCAACCTCTGACACTTAGTACATTGGAGTTTCTCCTTATGGATCAGGTAGATTTCAGATACCCTCTGTTGGGTGGCGTGGAACCAGTCATGATAACCAGCCTTCTTTCATCCTGATCTATATGTTGCATGGGGGTCTTTGATGACGGCCCCTGAGTCTGCTGTTTAAAAGTAAGCTGCCTGACATCTTGTTCAATATGCTTTGTTCAGGTTATGACCTGCGGCTTCGGATGCGGCGCTTTTTCATTCAGCAGGCCCAGGCCCGCCGGTGATGAATAGGATCTTTAAAGTTTGCCATTGGACTTGAGCCTCCTTCCTTACGAAATACCGCCGGTGTCTTGCTTCCTTTGGAGATTTCTTATGACATTTCTCCTTGGAAGATCAGCTTCTCTTGGAGTTGTCTGCTCCTTATCTCCGGCTGTTTTCTTTCTGTGACTATACTATACCACAGCCCTTGGGATTCGTCTATTCGCAGATATGCCAACGATGCAGCGAAAGATTTGTGCAGTTTCAAGCTTGCCGCTCCGGGCAAAAAAATGGTATAATAAATATGTTGGGCTGCTGTACAGCCCAGACCGTGCGCTGTCCCTTTTGGCAAGGGACGGCGCTTTTTTTTGGCGGGATTGTGCTGTGGTCCCACGGGCTAATCTGAACAGGCATTAGGCAATATTCATTTCAAAACAACCGTAAAGCAGCTGCCGCTGCCGGGGCGGCTGTCCACAGTGACAGCGCCGTCGTGCAGTGCGGCTATTTTTTGTGCCATGGCAAGGCCCAAGCCGTTGCCCTGCGTCCTGTGGCTGGTGTCCCCTTGATAGAACTGCTCAAAGATATGGCAACAGGTCTCGGCGTCCATACCGCAGCCCTGGTCAGTGACAGCCACAACCGGTCTGCCCTGCTCGCAGTGCAGTGTTACGCTTATGGTTCCGTTCTCCGGGCTGAACTTGGCGGCATTATCCAGCAGATTCAGCCAGATCTCCTTTACCAGCGCTTCGCTGCCGTGGTAGGTGCAGGGGGCCAGCTCGGCCTCAAACTGCAGCGGCTTATCGCGCCACTTTTGCCGGGTCACAAGGATGCACTGGCGCAGCTGCTCATCCAGCGAAAAGTCTGTACAGTCGGCCAGAATGGTCTGTGCCTCGATACGATTCAAGAGCAGCACACTGCCGGAAAGCTGTGCCAGCCGCCTGCTCTCATCGCGGATGATTTGCAGGTACTCGCGCTGCTCCTCTGGGGTGACATCCTCGTCCAGCAGCAGGTCGGCAAAGCCGCTGATGCTGACGATGGGCGTCTTGAACTCATGGGAAAAGTTATTTACAAAATCCTTGCGCAGCAGCTCCGTGCCGGAAAGCTCCTCCGCCGCTTTGTTGAAGGCTGCTTTGAACTCCCGGATCTCAGTGGGCTCATACCCGTGGGCAGCAGGCTGCAGGCGCACGGTGAAGTCCCCCGCCGCCAGCCGGTTCATCGCCTGTATGATGTTTTTGATAGGCTTTATTAACACAAGGCGAATCGCAACCACAAGGCTGACGGCCATCAAAATACAGCTGGCATACAAAATAACCAGCGCACCGCCGATGCTGATGCTGCCGTCTTGGATAAAAAAGCCGTGGTCAGCCTTCAATACCACCAGTACCGTCGCAACGGTCAGATTCAGCGTAACGATGCAAAACAGATTCAGCATCAGCAGCATCGTCAAATTTACGGTGCGTATGCAGTCGCGCAGCTTGTTTACAAATTGTGCCATATCACACCTTCTTTATAGCACGGTAGCCGATGCCGCGAATGGTCTGTATCTCAAACTCCGGCCAATCGTAAAAGCGGGTGCGCAGCCGATTGATATGAACATTTACCGTTTTGTCGTCACTTTCGCTGTCCATGCCCCAGATCTCATCCAGCAGCTCCAGCCGGGTAAAGGTCCTTTCCGGGTAAGCCAGCAGCTTGTATAGAAGGTTGAACTCCTTGGGCGGCAGCACCTGCGCATCGTGGCCGCGCCGCACGGTGTGGGTGTCGTAGTCCAGCTCGACATCCCCTATCGTGATCCTGTGCTCATCCACGATGCGGGCGCGGCGCAGCAGAGCCTTGATGCGCAGCACAAGTTCCTGCCGGTCCGGCGGTTTTGTCATATAATCATCAGTGCCAACGATAAAACCCGTGTGCTTGTCCTGCGGCATATCCTTGGCCGTCAGCATTAAAATAGGCAGCATGCTGCCGCTTTCCCGGATGGTCCTGGTCAGGGTAAAGCCATCCATCCGGGGCATCATCACATCGCAGAGCAGCAGATCTATATGGTTGTGGTCGAGCATTTCCAGTGCCTGCACACCATCGGCAGCAATCAGCGGCTCATAGCCCGCTCGCTTTACGATGGCGCAAAGCAGACGCGCTGTGCTGGGGTCATCCTCGGCAATCAAAATACGAAACATCGTGTACCCTCCTTAGGGCAATACCGCACAATTCCCGCCTAACGGCTTAAGCACCGCTCCGGCGGATCTCCGCGCCAAGAGCCGCCGCAAGCGGCGGTTGCGCTCCGAAGCGCCTCGCTGCGGCTCGGTGTGCGGCACGGCATCTTCCTGACCGGAGCAGACATTCTTATGGACGGCGGCGTTGTGGCAAGCGGCGCCAGCGGATTGAGCAAATAAAAAAGGGCAGCAAAGTAAACCCCGATTTTAGCTTTTGGGGGTCTGCTTTGCTGCCTTTTGAATTTTGTGCTTTCGCTTGGCTGTACTTTAGTGCAGCTCGCTTTCGCAGCGGTCCAGCACGGCGGCGATAACCTGATCCATGTCGTAATACTTATACTCACCCAGGCGTCCGCCGAAGATGACCTTCGGCTCGGCGTCGGCCAGCTTCTTGTACTCGGCATACAGTGCGCCGTTTTTAGCATCGTTGACGGGGTAATACGGCTCGTCACCGGGCTTCCACTCAGAGGAATACTCGCGGCTGATGATCGTTTTGGGCAGGTCGTTGCCGTTCTCGTCCTTGCCGAACTCGAACCATTTGTGCTCGATGATGCGGGTCCACGGCGTCTCGCGGTCCGTATAGTTGACGGCGGCGTTGCCCTGGAAGCTGGGCTTGTCGAGCAGCTCATTCTCAAACCGGACGGAACGGTACTCCAGCGTGCCGAGTTTGTAGCCAAAATAAGCGTCAATCGGGCCGGTGTAGACGATTTTGTCAGCCAGTGCGTCCAGCGCGGCCTTGTTTTCGAGGTAATCGGTGTTCAGCCGCACCTCGATGCCGTCCAGAAGATTGGCGATCATCTTGGTGTAGCCGCCGATGGGAATGCCCTGATACAGCGCGTTGAAATAGTTGTTGTCAAAGGTCAGCCGCACAGGCAGGCGCTTGATGATAAATGCCGGCAGGTCCTTGCAATCGCGGCCCCACTGCTTTTCGGTATAGCCCTTGATGAGCTTTTCATAAATGTCGCGGCCCACAAGGGAGATGGCCTGCTCCTCAAGGTTCTGCGGCTCGTGGGTGATCTCACGGCGCTGCTCCTCGATCTTGGCGGCTGCCTCCTCCGGCGTTACAACGCCCCACATCTTATTGAAGGTGTACATGTTGAAGGGCAGCGAATACAGCTCACCCTTATAGTTGGCAACGGGAGAGTTCGTAAAGCGGTTGAACTCGGCAAACCGGGTGATATAGTTCCAGACCTTTTTGTTGTTGGTGTGGAAGATGTGCGCGCCATACTTATGGACGTTGATACCCTCGATGTTCTCGGTATAAATGTTGCCCGCAATGTTGGGGCGTTTATCCACGACCAGCACGGATTTGCCGTGGGCCTTGGCCTCATGGGCGAAGATGGCACCGTACAGACCGGAGCCGACTACCAGATAATCATATTTCATATAACAGGTGTTCCTCTCTTTAAAAGTCACAGGGATATTGTGCGGTAATGGCATGGAGAGCCTTACTCCACTGTCAAAAAGTGGCAGAAAGGCGTTTCAGTCTCTGCCGAATAGATCTCTTGTGTAGACCTTGTCCTGCACATCGTTGAGGCAGGCATCGTAGCGGTTGGCCAGAATGGCCTGACTCTGCCGCTTGAATTTGTCCAGATCGTTGACCACTGCCGAACCGAAGAAGGTCTTGCCGTCCTCCAGCGTAGGCTCATAGATGATGACCTGTGCGCCCTTGGCCTTGATGCGCTTCATGACACCCTGAATTGAGCTTTGGCGGAAGTTGTCGCTGTTGCTCTTCATCGTCAGGCGGTAGACGCCGATCGTGACGGGCCTTTCGCGGCTTTCGTCAAACTCATTTTCCTGATCGTAGCCGTAGTACCCGGCCAGCTTCAGCACGCGGTCAGCGATGAAGTCCTTGCGGGTGCGGTTGGACTCCACAATGGCCTCGATGAGATTTTCCGGCACATCGGCGTAGTTTGCCAGCAGCTGCTTCGTGTCCTTGGGCAGGCAGTAGCCGCCGTAACCGAAGCTGGGGTTATTGTAATGGCTGCCGATGCGCGGGTCAAGACATACGCCGTCAATGATCTGCTTCGTGCTCAGGCCCTTGCTCTCCGCGTAGGTATCCAGCTCATTGAAATAGGCAACGCGCAGCGCCAGATAGGTGTTGGCGAACAGCTTGACGGCCTCGGCCTCGGTAAAGCCCATGAAGAGCGTATCAATGTTCTCCTTGATGGCCCCCTCTTGCAGCAGTGCCGCAAATTCGTGGGCGGCTGCGACAAGGTGCGCATCCTCCGGGTCGGTGCCGACGATGATGCGGGACGGGTAGAGGTTGTCATACAGGGCCTTGGACTCCCGCAGAAATTCCGGGCTGAACAGGATGTTCCGGCTGCCGAGCCTTTCCCGCACCGACACCGTGTAGCCCACGGGAATCGTCGATTTGATGACCATGACGGCATTTGGATTGACATCCGTGACAAGGCGGATGACTGCCTCCACTGCAGAGGTGTCAAAGTGCTGGGTCTGGCTGTCGTAGTTGGTGGGTGCAGCGATGACAACAAAGTCCGCATCGGTGTAAGCTGCCTTTGCGTCCAGCGTAGCGGTCAGATCCAGCTCCTTCTCAGCCAGATATTTCTCGATGTAGTCATCCCGGATCGGCGATTTGCGCGCGTTGATCAATACGACCTTTTCCGGCAGGATATCCACCGCCGTCACATGATGGTGCTGGGAAAGCAGCGTGGCAATCGAAAGCCCCACATAGCCGGTCCCGGCCACCGCGATCTTATATTTTTTTCATAGCAGTTTATACTCCGCAGCTGCGAATTTTCCGTAAGGCAGCGGTCATAATTGCGCCGTGCCGGCTTACCGTATGTGGGTTTATTATAGCACGTCACCGGCCACAATTCAATATTGCCGCTTTCCTCAGAATAGTTTGAACAATAATCCAGTATTGAAAACAATCGTCTCTACTCAGTCTTTGCTGTATCTGCTAAGATAGAATCACGGTACTGGCGTGGTGTCAGACCGGTTTGTTTACGGAAAACACGATAAAAGTAATTGTCATCTAGGAATCCGATCTGCTGGCAGATCTGTGCATTGGACAGATTCGTATCGCAAAGAAGCTTCATCGCTTTTTGGATGCGCAGGTGCGTGATCTGCTCGTTGATGCCGCAGCCATAGAGCTGCCGGGAAAGATAGTACAGCCCGGTACGGCTTAACGAAAGATCACGGCAGATCGTTTCGTTTGTCAATGTCTCATCCAGATGTTTCGCCAGGTAGCGGCTCAGTTTTTCCTGCGCACTGCCCGCTGCCAACCGCGTCAGCCCCTTTTGGTACAATGCAGCCGCCGCCAAAGCCAGCAGATCCGCTGCTGATTTCAGCACCGGATAGGGCGTACGCGGCAAGGCATTATAGGCTTTTTGCAGTGCCGTTTTATCAATTGCGTAAGCCGAGCAGCATTTTTGCGCATAGCTCCACTCGCTCTGCTCATCGGCCCCCTGTACAATGTGGCTCAACAGCAAAAAGCCCACAACAGCACCATCGATCTGGACCGGCGTGATCACTTCGATCAACCCCGCATGGCAGGGGTAGATGATCGTCTGCTTTTGCCGCGTTGCCTTGCGGCAAGCCGCCTGGTCACACAGGTAACAGCCGGTCTTGCCATCAGGCACACTGCGGATCAAGCGGCAATAAGCTGGCAGTTCCGGCGGATAGGCAAGCACTTCGATTCCATACGAATCAAAAACGGCGGAGCGCAGCCCCGTAAGGCAGTGAAAATCCTGCAAGAGGACCAAAAGCTCCTTTTTATTGAAAACGGTTCCCATGGGTGCGTTCCTTTCCGAACATTAAGATAGTTTTATGATAAAGACCATCCTTTATTTTGTCAAGGAGGATCCCTATGATTGACTTAAAGCAGTGTTCTCTCGGCATTGAGTTGGGTTCCACCCGCATCAAAGCTGTGCTTGTGGGCGATACCTGCAAGCCTGTGGCCCAGGGCGATTTTACCTGGGAGAACCGGCTGGAAAATGGCATCTGGACCTACCCGCTGGAGGAAGTCTGGCAGGGTGTGCAGGCTGCCTACGCGGCATTGGCTGCGGATGTGCTGGCCAAGTGTGGCCAGCCGCTGACCACAGTGGGATGCATTGGCGTTTCGGCTATGATGCATGGGTATCTGGCGTTTGATGCTGCGGGCAAACTGTTGGTACCTTTCCGCACATGGCGCAACACGATGACCGGCGCGGCAGCAGAAGAGTTGACCTCGGCGTTCGGGTTCAACATCCCGCAGCGGTGGAGCGCAGCACACCTGTACCAAGCCATGCTGAACCGCGAGCCACACCTGCCGCAGCTGGACTTTTTCACCACGCTGGCAGGCTATGTACACTGGCAGCTGACCGGGCGCAAGGTGCTGGGCGAAGGCGATGCCAGCGGCATGTTCCCGATCGACAGCACCACCGGCGGGTATGATGCCGCAATGCTCGCAAAATTTAACGCACTGGCAGACAAGCAAGGCTGCCCCGTGGATCTTGTCAAACTGCTGCCTACCGTTTTGCCCGCAGGCGAGGACGCCGGTATGCTGACCGTCGAGGGGGCGAAGCGGCTCGACCCCACCGGCACGCTGCAGCCCGGCATACCGTTCTGCCCACCGGAGGGCGACGCCGGCACCGGCATGGTGGCAACAAACAGTGTCGCCCCGCGCACCGGCAATGTCAGCGCAGGCACCAGCATTTTTGCCATGGTCGTCCTGGAAAAGCCGCTGTCCAAGGTCTACCCGGAAATCGACATGGTCACGACCCCCGACGGCGCGGCGGTCGCCATGGTCCACTGCAACAACTGCACCAGCGATTTGAACGCCTGGGTCGATCTGCTGGCCGAGAGCGCGGCACTGTGCGGAGCAGGCATCGACAAAGGCGCGCTGTTTACCCTCCTGTTTAACGAATCGCTGCACGGTGCGCCTGACTGCGGTGGCATCACGCCCGTCAACTACATTTCCGGTGAGAGCGTCACCCACTTGGACGCGGGCGTCCCCCTGCTGCTGCGCCGCCCGGACAGTGCGTTTACGCTGGCCAACTTTATGCGCGCCAACATCTATTCTGCCTTTGCCACGTTGGCGATGGGGCTGGAAATTTTGCGCAAAGAAAATGTGGCTGTGAATACCCTGCTCGGCCACGGCGGCATCTTCAAAACGCCGGGCGTGGCACAGCGGTATCTGGCTGCGGCGGCGGGCGCGCCTGTGACCTGCATGGAAACAGCCGGTGAGGGCGGTTCCTACGGCATGGCCCTGCTGGCTGCGTATCGTCTGCACCGCGCCGACGGCGAAGCGCTGGCCGCGTATTTGAACCGCTGCGTTTTTGCCGACGCCCAAAGCACGACCCTGTTCCCCGACCCCGCCGAGCAGTCCGGGTTTGCCGCCTTTTTGACCCAATACCAAACCGCGCTGAAAGCCGAGCGCGCCGTTGTAAAATAAGGGCTTGTATGCGCCGGCTTCCGGGCAACGCCAGCCAGCGGCGGAAAGTCGGGAACAGCAGCTGTTCTTGAACGATTTAGCGTTAAAACGGAAAGGATAACCTATGCTGGAAGCATTAAAGCAGCAAGTTTATGAAGCCAATATGGAATTGCCCCGCCGAGGACTTGTAACCTACACCTGGGGCAATGTCTCGGGCATTGACCGCGAGAAGGGCCTGTTTGTCATCAAGCCGTCCGGCGTGGAATACGACGAACTTACACCGGAAATGCTCGTTGTCATGGATTTGAACGGCAACAAGATCGAGGGCGAGCTAAAGCCCAGCAGCGACACGAAAACGCATCTGGAACTGTACAAGGCGTTCTCGGCGCTGGGCGGCATCGTACACACCCACTCGACCCACGCAGTAGCCTTTGCCCAGGCGCGGCGCGACCTGCCCGCCTTTGGCACGACCCACGCCGACTATTTTTACGGCCCTGTCCCCTGCACGCGGGAGCTGACGCCTGGAGAGATCGACGAGGACTACGAGAAGAACACCGGCAAGGTCATCATCGAGACGTTCCAAAACCGCGGCATTGACCCGGTGCATGTACCCGGTGTTCTCTGTGCCAGCCACGGTCCCTTTACCTGGGGCAAAGACGCGGCACAGGCTGTCTACCACGCTGTTGTGCTGGAAGAAGTCGCAAAGATGGCAATTTTGACCCTGACCATTGACCCCGATGCACAGCCTGCCCCACAGCATGTTTTGGACAAGCATTTTATGAGAAAACACGGACCCAACGCCTATTACGGCCAAAAATAAGGAGGTTTTTACCGTATGAAATTTTACATTGATACCGCCAACGTCGACGAGATCCGTCGTGCCAACGACATGGGCATTATCGCCGGTGTCACCACAAACCCCAGCCTGATTGCCAAAGAGGGCCGCGACTACGCCGAAACGTTGAAAGAGATTGCCACCATCGTGGACGGCCCCATCTCCGGCGAGGTCAAGGCGACCACAACCGATGCCGAGGACATGATCACCGAGGGCCGCGCCATCTACGCGCTGGACCCGAAGCACATGGTTGTCAAAATCCCCATGACCGCCGAGGGGTTAAAGGCCATCAAGGTGCTGTCCGGCGAGGGCATCCCCACGAACTGCACACTGATTTTCAGCGCCAACCAGGCGCTGCTGGCAGCCCGCGCAGGCGCCACGTATGTCAGCCCGTTTTTGGGGCGTCTCGATGACATCGGCCAGCCGGGCATTGATCTGATCGAGACTATCCATGATATATTCCTGAACTACCCGGACATCGAGACTCAAATCATCGCCGCCAGCGTGCGCAATCCCATCCATGTGACCGACTGTGCCCTGGCCGGTGCCGACATTGCCACGGTGCCGTACAAGGTCATCGAGCAGATGCTTCACCATCCGCTGACCGATGCCGGCATTGAGAAGTTCAAGGCCGACTATACAAAAGTTTTTGGCGTCAACGGATAAATCTTCCGTAAGGAGGAGACAAAGATATGTACTATATTGGGATCGACCTCGGCACCTCTGCGGTGAAGCTGCTGCTGATGGACGAAACGGGCAGCATTGCTAACATCGTCAGCCGGGAATACCCGATTGCCTTCCCGCATCCTGGTTGGAGCGAGCAGGACCCCGACGATTGGTGGGCGGCGGTCTGCGACGGCATCCCCGCGCTGCTGGACGGGTTTGATGCGTCTCAGGTCAAGGGCATCGGCGCGGGCGGCCAGATGCACGGGCTGGTGGTGCTGGACAAAAATGACACGGTTATCCGCCCCTGCATCCTTTGGAACGATGGCCGCACCCAAAGGCAGGTCGACTACTTAAACGGCGTTATCGGCAAAGACAAGCTGAGCCGTTACACCGCAAACATCGCCTTTGCAGGCTTCACCGCACCCAAACTGCTTTGGATGCGGGAGAACGAGCCGGACAACTTCGCCCGCATCGAAAAAATCATGCTGCCGAAGGATTACATCAACTATAAGCTGACCGGCGTCCACTGCACCGACTATTCCGACGCATCGGGCATGCTGCTGTTGGACGTGGAGCACAAATGCTGGAGCAAGGAAATGCTGGACATCTGCAGCGTGCAGGAATCCCAGCTGCCGAAGCTGTTTGAGAGCTGGCAGCCCGTCGGCACGCTGACTGCCGAAGCCGCCCAAACGCTGGGCCTGCCTGCGGATGTGGTCGTTTGCGCGGGCGCGGGCGATAACGCCGCTGCGGCTGTCGGCTGCGGCGCGGTGGGCGGCGGTAAATGCAATATTTCCTTGGGCACATCGGGCACGGTGTTCATCACCAGCGATACGTTCGGCGTCGACAAGCAGAACGCCCTGCACAGTTTCGCCCACGCGGACGGAGGGTATCATTTGATGGGCTGCATCCTCTCGGCTGCGTCCTGCAACAAGTGGTGGAGCGAAGAAGTGCTGCACACCACTGACTACGCTGCCGAGCAGACACCCATTACGGCGGACAAGCTGGGCGCGAACGACGTCTACTTCCTGCCCTACCTGATGGGCGAACGCAGCCCCCACAACGATCCTGCCTCGCGCGGTGCGTTCGTCGGGCTGCGGATGGACACCCCGCGTGCCGCGCTGACCCAGGCGGTGTTGGAAGGTGTGGCGTTTGCGATTCGCGATTGTGTGGAGATTGCGCGGGCACAAGGCGTGAAGATTAAAGCCAGCACGCTCTGCGGCGGCGGTGCCAAAAGCCCGCTGTGGCGGGAGACTTTTGGCGAACGTGCTGGGCATCCCGCTGACGCTGCCCCAGACCGAGCAAGGCCCCGGCTACGGCGGCGCGATGCTGGCGGCGGTGGCCTGCGGGGCATACCCAAGCGTGCAGGCCTGCGCCAAGGCGCTCGTCCACGCCAAGAGCACAACCCAGCCGGACGCCGCGCTCGTCGAAAAATACAACGCGCGCTACGCCGTGTGGCGCAAGCTGTACCCGGCACTGAAAGTATCCTTTGCGGAAATGGAGGCACTGCAATGAAGATTTTTTTCTGTAACCGACCCGGAATTCAAGCCCTATGGCCGCGTTGTGACCGGGCTGGATACCGCCAAAGCGGAAATTTTGGCCGCCTTGGCAAACACCCCGCTGCCCGCAGCTACAGATTATGTGGCCGAGGACGCAGCCCTGCAGGAATTGCCCGCCGCCGTCGAAGTGTCGAAGCATCTTTTCGGCGGCATGCCCTGCCAACTGGGCTGGTGCAACGGTCACAACACTTATTTGAACTGCCTGGAATACCACCGCGACAGCGAGTTCAATCTGGGTACCGAAGATTTTGTGCTGTTGCTTGCCAGGCAGGAGGAAATCGCGGGCGGCAAGCTGGACACCGCCAAGGTCAAGGCGTTCCGCGTCCCGGCAGGCACACTGGTGGAAGTCTACGCCACGACGTTGCATTACGCACCCTGCCATGTGGACGCAGCCAAGGGCTTCCGCGTGCTGGTCGCCCTGCCCAAAGGCACCAATACCGCAAAGCCCGCCATCAAGAATGACGGCGGCGATGACCCGCAGCTGTGGGCCTGCAACAAGTGGCTGCTCGCCCATCCCGACAGCGCCGAGGCCAAGGCCGGGGCGTATGTCGGATTGGTGGGGGAAAACGTACATATTTAGGGCAATACCGCATAATTCTAAATGCCGATACGGCGAGCGAGGTGCGGCAGCTGCTAAGCCAAAAGCGCAGATAATACTGGATGTCTTATCGAGCATTTTGGCAACGCAGATGCCGTGCCGCAGCCGCCGGAGCGGTGCTTAAGCCGTTAGGCGGGAATTGTGCGGTATTGCCTTAGGAGCAGCCTTTGCGGGAGCATATAGAATGCTCCCCTACGATACAGGAAAGTTCCACGGCATCCCCGTAGGGCGCCCCGCCATTGCACAATGTGTAAATATATAGGAGGCAAAACCATGAAATCATCCAACATCCCCGAGGTCAAGCTCGGCATCATCGCCGTCAGCCGTGACTGTTTTCCCATCGCCCTGAGCGAGAAGCGCCGCGCTGCTATCTCTGCCGCCTGCGCCGCCAAGGGCACTGACCTGTACGAGTGCAAGACCACTGTCGAGAACGAGCACGACATGCAAAAAGCCGTGGCCGAAGTCACCGCCGCAGGCTGCAACGCGCTGACCGTATTCCTCGGCAACTTCGGCCCCGAAACGCCCGAAACGCTGATTGCCAAACACTTTGACGGCCCCTGCATGTTCGTAGCGGCAGCCGAGGGTGACGGCGACATGATCAACGGCCGCGGCGATGCCTACTGCGGTATGCTGAACTGCTCCTACAACCTCGGTATGCGCCACCTCAAGGGCTATATCCCCGAGTATCCAGTCGGCACCGCCGAGGAGATCGCCGACAAGATCGCCGAGTTTGTGCCGATTGCCCGCACCATTCTTGGCGCGCGTGATTTGAAAATCATCACCTTCGGCCCGCGCCCGCAGGACTTCTTCGCCTGCAATGCCCCCATCAAGGGCCTGTATGAGCTGGGTGTTGAGATCGAGGAAAACTCCGAGCTGGACCTGCTCGTTTCCTACAAAGAGCATGCGGGCGACCCGCGCATCGCGGACATCTGCAAGGACATGGCCGCCGAGATGGGCGAGGGGCACTATTACCCCGACCTGCTGACCCGCATGGCGCAGTTTGAGCTGACCCTGCTCGACTGGGCCGAGAACCACAAGGGCAGCAAAAAATATGTTGCTTTTGCTGATAAGTGCTGGCCCGCTTTCCCGTCGCAGTTCGGGTTTGAGCCTTGCTACGTCAACTCCCGCCTTGCCAGCCGCGGCATCCCCGTGGCCTGCGAGGTCGATATTTACGGTGCCCTGTCCGAGTACATCGGTATGTGCGCCTCCGGCGACACCGTCACCCTGCTGGACATCAACAACAGTGTGCCCAAGTACATTTATGATGAGGACATCACCGGCAAGTTCAATTACAAGCTGACCGATACCTTCATGGGCTTCCACTGCGGCAACACGCCATCCTGCAAGATGTGCAGTGACCGCGCCGTCAAGTACCAGCTCATCCAGCACCGCCTGCTGGAGCCCGCCGGCAGCGACCCCGATTTCACCCGCGGCACGCTGGAAGGCGACATTGCGCCGTCCGACATCACGTTCTACCGTTTGCAGTGCGACAGCGAAGGCCAGCTGCGCGCCTACATCGCTCAGGGTGAAATTTTACCCGTTGCAACGCGGTCTTTCGGCGGCATCGCCATCTTCGCCATTCCCGAGATGGGCCGTTTCTACCGCCATGTCCTGATTCAGAAGCGCTACCCGCACCACGGTGCCGTTGCCTTCGGTCACTATGGCAAGACGCTGTTTGAAGTGTTCAAGTTCCTCGGCATTGCGGACATTGCCTACAACCAGCCCAAGAGCCTGCCGTATCCCACAGAGAATCCGTTTGCATAATAATAAGGGAAGGTAAAGAAGAGCTGCGTATGAATCAGCAAGGATCGCAGAAGATCGACGCTTACCGGCGTGCCAGCAACTATCCGGCAGCCGGTCAGCTCTATCTGCCGGATCCCCCCCCCCCCAGCTGCGCCGCCCGCTGAAGCGTGAGGACGTCAAGCGCAAGCTCATCGCCCACAAGAACTGCATCCACGAGATCGGTCAGGATAAGGGCCTTCTCTCCCTCATGCTCTCCCTGCCGGAGGAGTGGGACTATACCACCAAGGGGCTGGCCCGGATCTGCAAGGATGGCGTTGACAGTATCTGCGCCGGGGTGCGGGAGCTGGAGGAACACGGCTATGTGATCCGCCAGCGGGTCCGCAACCCCAACGGCCAGCTTGGCGCCATCGAGTACACCATCCTGGAGCAACCCAGACCGCCGGAACCAAAGCCGGAAAAATCTGAACGGGAAAATCCAGTCTTGGATAATCCTGAACAGGCTTCCCCTGTCTTGGAGGAACCTGAACAGGGAAATCCCGCACAATTAAATACTAATAGATCAAGTAAAGAAAAATCAAAAAAAGATCTATCGAGTACAGAAGGATCAAATCCTGTCTTACAGTCCTGTCTCGCAGCCCCATGACGGTCAAGCGTTCTCTGAATGAACTGGAAACCGCCGGACTGATCATGCGGGTGCGTCAGGGCGTTGGAGAGCCAAACAGGATTTATGTGCTGATACCGGGAAAGGAGGACGCTGCCCTTGCCTGATACCTCAAAGTTGGAAAAGCTAAACCGGGAGTTGGAGAAAAGCGAAAAGAAACTGCGGAAAGCCATCAATGATGAAAAGGCATTGCAGCACCAGTTAAAGCAGCTTACCCGAAAGGAACGGACACACCGGCTCTGTACTCGTGGCGGTATGCTGGAAAGTTTTCTGCAAGAGCCGGAACGCCTGACAGATGATGATGTCATGCTGTTGTTGAAACTCATTTTTCACAGGCAGGACACGCAGGAACTATTGAAAAAACTGCTGGAACGGGAGAAGCCGGAAACCCCTTAGTTTACTAAGGGCGCAATTATACACCACCCAGAGGTTGGTGCATTGCGTTCTCCGAAGGCTCCTCGCCGGAGGGCTGTGATTTTCCGCAGTCATGGTCTGCTCCAAATCAAACAGGGGACGCTACGCTTCCCCTGCGCTGGCTGCCGCCAGCTACCCTTTTGTGGACTTGCCATCTGGGGACACCTTGCGTTGCAAGCTGTTCCCAGCCGACAAGTTTTATAAAATATACTATCTTTTCGATAGGCAATGCAGTATAATAAAGACAGCAACAAATTAGAATTTGTAAAGGAGATATACAACATGAAGAAAGTCTGCTTAGCGGTTTTGCCAGCTTTAACAATAGTGTTAGAATTATTACCCTTTGGAGCAGTTTGTATTTTTGCAACATCTCCAACAGAAAGAGTAAAAGAAACATTTTCATACTTTAGCCTTACACCGTTTGGCTATGCAAATTTTGCTCCACTTATTACAGCCACACTTACTGTTGCCATCTTCTTACTTTCATTGTTTTCATTGAAGAAGAAAGGTGTTCTCAAAGCATTGTTTGTCCTTTCCATTATTACGGTAGTTATTTCTCTTTTGCCATTGATGTATGGCTTAAACTACTATACCCTTGTAGGAGCCTTTATAACAGTAACACTTGTAATAGAAAGTATTTTGGCTAAGATACAACAAAAGTAAAGCGATAACTTCTAGTTTGTAGACCAATGCTTAACAAATGTACAACAATAATAGACAAGCCTTGCGTACAGGACTATAATAAAATAATAGGAAAAGATGACAACAAGGGAATGCGGTAAGGCGGCCGGAACTTCCCGGAAAAGTGGGGAATGGAATGAACCTGATCTTTACAGCCTTTGCCACACTGGAGGGCTACCGCGAGGGCAGCAATGCCAACCTGGGCAGCGAGGTATTCTACCGCTGCATTGTGGTCAGCCTTGTCAGCGCAAAACAGAAAAACCAGAATTGCGATGCAGCCCTTGTGACCAACACCGCTGTGCCGGAACCCTATGCTGCGCAGCTGTCCCAGGCGGGCATCCGTGTAATCGCCTGTCCGTTTGACAACTACCGCTTTGAAGCGGATTTAGACTGGTCCCTGGCGTATTACAAGCTATGCGCCATGCAGTATCTGCTCGAAACCGAGCATTACGAAAACTACCTGATGCTGGATTCCGATACCTTTACCCAGCGCGGCTATCAGGATATCTGGCGCGAAGCCGCGGAAGCGGTGCTGCTGTATCAGGTGCCCCATGCGGCCAGCCAGCCCATGACGGCCCGCATCTCCCACACCTATGATGAACTTTGGCCGGAGGGCGCTCCCCATGTGCTGACCCACTTTGGCGGCGAGTTCGTGGCGGGCAGCACGGCCCGGCTGCAGGATTTTATGGCCGAATGCCGCAATGTGTTTGACCGGATGCAGCAGACCGGCGTGCGCAGCCAGGACGGCGACGAAGCTATTTTGGATGCTGCGGCCTACCGCAGCCAGCTGGCGGGCAAGCCCGTGCGGGCCGCCAACGCGTATGTGTTCCGGTACTGGCTGGGCGGGCATTTTTTATTATGTTCCACGAACTACTGCTGCGACCCCGTCTGCGTGCTGCACCTGCCCGGCAAGGCGAAAATGCGCCAGCTGACGGTGCTCTACCACAAATACACCCGCAGCGGCCGCATGCCGGAAAACCGAACTGTGTGGCGGCTCTGCTGCCTGCCTGCCGCCCGCCCGCCGCTGCTGCGCAGCCTGTGGGTGCGCCTGCGGGCCAAAATCGGCATTTGAATCCACCCACTGACCCCCAAGGAAAGGAACGCTCTATGCAGGAGAAAAAACGTATTCCCCTGAAACGTCTGCACCGCCTGCGCAACGCCCGCAAACAGGCCGCGGAGACAGATGACCTGACCCCCATGATGAAAGCCATCAAGGCGGTGCACAGCGTGACCAGCACCGGCTCTACCCAGCCGGAGGACCTGGAACGCCAGCGTGCCGCCCAGGAGCTGTTTGGCCGTTTGGTTACCCCCAACCTGTTGATCAACACCACGCCCATCACCGTCAACAATGTTTCGGCGGAGTGGGTGCGGATGAACCAGGGGCATGACCGCCGCCATGTGGTGCTATACTGCCATGGCGGCGGCTACACCTGCGGCCAGCTGGGCTATGCCCGCGTGCTGGCCAGCAAACTGGCGCTTTCCACCGGGTGCGATGTACTCAGCTTTGAATACCGCCTTGCCCCCGAAGCACCGTATCCTTCCGCCATTGACGATGCCCTGCGCGTCTGGGACTACCTGATGTATATGGGCATCGGCGCGCGGGATGTGATCGTGGCCGGGGATTCGGCGGGCGGCAACCTGGCGCTGGAACTGGCCCTTGCCGTAAAGGCCCAGGGCCGCAGCCAGCCGTGTGCCCTGGTGCTGATGAGCCCCTGGACCGATATGACGATGCAGGGGGCATCCTATCAGAAATGTGCCGCGCTGGACCCCATGCTGACACACGACTATATTGATTCCTGCCGCACCGCTTACCGCGGAGCAAACAGCACCCTGGAATGGGAGGACCCCAGCCTTTCGCCGCTGTTTGCGGATTTAAAGGGGGCTGCCGCCCACTTTGATCCAGGTGGGAACGAACGAAATATTGAAATCCGATTCTATCAACCTTGCCAAAGCCATGACGGAACAGGAAGTATACGCCGTGCTGGAGGTATACCCCGAATGCTGGCATGTGTTCCAGCAGATGCCGATCCCCCATGCCGCACAGGCCATGGAAAGCATTGGCCGCTTTGTGCAGAAAATTTTGTAACGGCGGAACCCCGCCGGATAGGAGGGCTGCCATTTGCCCGAAACCTGGTATAAAGTCGATAATGTCGCCAAAGTATTTCTGGCGTCCATCAACCGGCGGGACCCGCGGGTGTTCCGCGTCAGCTGCACCCTGAACGAGGATGTGGACCCCGACCGCCTGAATCAGGCCCTGGAACAGACCGCACGGGAAAACCCGCAGTTCCAGGTCACGCTGCACCGTGGGCTGTTCTGGCATTATTTTGAATCCACCAACCTGAAACCGCAGGCGGTGCCGGAAACGCTGGCCCCCTGTGCCATGCTGTACGGCCCGCAGATCAAAAAACGAACTGCTGTACCGCGTCAGCTATTACGGCGCGCGCATCAATGTGGAAATGTTCCACGCCATCAGCGATGGCAACGGCGGGATGGTGTTCCTGAAAACGCTGGTGCACAATTATTTGCAGCTGAAAAATCCCGAACTGGCCAATGTTCCCGGAGAAGAGCGCGCCAGCAAGGGCGAATCGGCCCAGGATGCGTTCCGCAAGTACTATACGGCGTCCAAAGCGGCGGAGGAAGACCCGCTGAACCGCAAAAAGTCTTTCCACCTGCATGGCCGCAAACTGCCGTATGACCAGTCCCAGTTCTTTGAAGCCCACCTTTCTGCCGCCCAGGTGCTGGCCAAGACCCGCGCCATGGGGTAACGATGACCAGCTACCTTTCCGCTGCCCAGATGCTGGCGGCTTATCAGGAAATGCCGGCGCTGGAACGCGGTAAGGTCATATCGGTCAGCCTGCCGGTCAACCTGCGCAGCTATTACGGAACCGAGACCGCCCGCAACTTTTTCAACTCCATCCGCATCAGCTGGGTATTCCGGGGGGACGAAACGCTGGAAACCCTGGCCAAAGGCTTTGACGCCAAACTGCGGGAAGCCCTGAAGGACGAGCGGGTCAAGGCCCGCATGGACGGCTTTGAAAAGCTGGAACAGATGCCCGGTATCAAACTGGTGCCGCTCTTTATCAAAAACGCGGTGGTCAACCTGTTCAATACGCTGGAAGCCAAAAAAGGTTACCCTGACCATCTCCAACATGGGGCGCATCCCACTGCAAAAATGAGCTGCAGCCCTATATCAAAGGCTTTACGGCGTTCTGCAGTTCGACTACCGCGTTCACCACGGTCTGTTCCTATGGGGATGATCTGTTTTGGGCACCACCTGGGCGTTCCGCAGCACCGAGATGCTGAAAAAGCTTTTATCGCCGCCTTTCTGCCGAAGGGTTGGATATTACACTGTATGCAACGGAGGTGGATGGAGAATGAAAACCTGTCCCCCATTGCCATATCCAGGTTGGCGGCAGCGCACAGTACTGTCCGCTGTGCCAGAACCCCCTTGTCGGCACGCCGGAACCGGACCGCTACCCCAAGGTGGTGCCGCCTGCGCGGCAGGCATCGCTGTTTTACCGCATCGCTGCCTTTGTTCTGCTGGGGGCGGCGGTCATCTGCGGCGTGGTGGATTACATCATGACCGAAGGCAGGCATATGCACTGGAGCCTGCTGGTGCTGATCGGCGCGGTGGGGGTGCTGATGCTGCTGCGCGCACTGCTGCGCCAGGGCCGCAACGCCCCTAAGCTGCTGTTCCAGATTTTGATCGGCACTTCGCTGATCGTGACCTTTGCGGATTATTACGCCGGGTGGAACGGCATTGCCATTGACGCCATTGTGCCGATCTTGTGCAGCGTTACCCTGGTGCTGAACTTCATTTTTGCCTTTGTCAACCGCCGCTTTACCGAGAACGGCCTGGTTTACCTGCTGCTGAACATTGTGGTGGGCGTGGTGCCGTATATCGGCTTAACGCTGCGCCACAGCGTGCGCCCGCCAATGGCCTGGGTCATCTGCCTGGTCATCAGTATGATTACCTTTTTGGGGCTGGTCATCTTCAAGGGCCGCAGCCTGCTGGCAGAGTTTGAAAAACGCCTGCACCTGTAAATCGGAACTTGTCGGGGCGCAGCCCCTCCATCTTGCTATCGCAAGACCGTTCTGTCGCTTGAAAGCCCACTCGGGCTTGCATTGCTTCACTTCGTTTCGCAAACGCGAATTTGAAAGAATGATGATATGATGGATAAATTAAAAAGAACATGGTTTTCTACCTACTGTTGCTGATAGATTTTTATATCGTTCCTTGGTTTATAAAAAACACAGGAAGTGCAATGATTGTTATGTTAGTAATTATTCCTCTAATATGTTTAATAACCTCTGTTTTTTATGGGATTAGGAATGGTTTTAACTTCTGGTATATTTTGATTGTAGCAATAATGTTTGCGCCATCTATATTTATATTTTATAACTCAAGTGCATGGGTTTATGTAGTTGGATATGCTGTTATTGCATTATTGGGAAATTTAATAGCATTGCCATTAGGAAAAAGATAACTTCAAGTTTGTATGCGACAAACATTTGAACACTTTTTGAACACCGCAACCGTGATGAAGTCTTCAAAGCCCCTTTCTATCAGTATTTGAGATTAAGAAAAACGGTTCGATTCCGGTCTGCGGCATTAAGTAAAAATGGGAGAAACGTTGAATTTACAGCGTTTCTCTTATTTTTGTTTCAAAAAGCTTGAACACATTTGATCACTTTATGATAAAATACCAAGATTCCGATTTTCTATTAAATTTTCTCGAAAAACATTGACCTTCAAGTTACTTGATCGTTTACATTATAAGCAAGAAAAAGAAGTTTCTCGCAATGAAAGCGAGGCAAGTGTAAAGATTAAGTAGAAGAAAGGATGGCGTAAGAGTATGAAAGAGAAAAGTAAGATTTCCGTTATTTCAAAAGCAGTAGAAGAGCCTGTGGAGTTGGAATTTTAGGGAAAACGAAACAGGAAAAATAAAATTATTGGAATTATGGAATTGTATTCCATTCGAAAAATAGTATGAAATGTGGGAATATAGAAGCACTGGTTTTGATTGCCATGCATTTGAAAGAAGCTGCCACTGGCAGCTTCTCTTGCGTTTTTACAGAAAATCCTGACAAGATACCAGAAGATCAATCTTCTTCCACTGTGTCTCTTCATCAATACAGTTGCCCTCTTCAACGGAAGCAAAGCCACATTGCGGAGAAAGTGCGATCTGCTCTCCGACTACGGAGCGGGCTTCGGCATAACGATTTTTTAAGAAAATCATGATCTTCCAGAATCGGGTTCTTGGTAGAGATTAATCCTGCGACAAAGATAGCATCCTTATCTTTCAGGACAGACCATGGAGCAAAGGAACCGGAACGGGCATCGTCGTATTCCACGAAGAATGCGTCATACGGAATTTCAGCGATTACCGGGGCAACGGAATCGTAAAATCCATGGAACAGAGGATTTCCCTTGAAGTTTCCTTTACAGAAATGTGTTGCAATAAAGAAATCTTCCGGTTTGTGTTCCAGAGCTTTTGTTGATACAAGCTGGAACCAGTTCAGAATCTGTCCTTTTGTATATCCAAGAGCAGTTATCTTTTTCTGGAAGTTCTCATCGATGAGATAAGTCCATGATGTATCATCAATCTGAAGATAACGGCAGCCATGGTCGTAGAAATCTAAAATTGCATCCTGATAGGCTTTTGCAATATCATCGATCAGTGCATGGATGTCTGTCCCGTAATAAGGTGTCTCTTTATTACCAAGCTGAAGGAAGTGATCGATCAGGATCATATTCGGACCGGAAATACACTTTTTTAGCCGTAATACCGTCATAATTTTTGTGTCAGAGAATGAAGATAGTCCCACGCACAAAGCTCCGGATGTGCCTTGTTCTTATCATAGAAGAACTTACCGGTAACGGTTCCAAGCTCAATTTCATTACTGGTTCCATTGATTCTTTTGTGAAATGAATGGTATCGAATCCATCAAATTCTTTGAGCCAGTCCAAATGCCACCACCTGCGGCGGAATTCTCCGTCTGTTACATATTTCAAACCGTGTGCCACTTCCTTTTCTACCAGTGATGCGATTGCAAGATCTTCGGCTTGTGTTAATTCTTCTTTTGTAATCTTACCGTCTTTATAAGCTTTACGTGCTTCTTTAATTTCTGCAGGTCGTAAAAAAGAACCTACGATGTCATAAGTTAATGTGTCTTTTATCATATGAAAACCTCCGATTTTTTGATTATTTGTCTTTGCTTAGTTGATGATTTTATTATGCCAGATGTAATAGATTTTTTGCATAATACTTAAAATTGTGGGTTTGGTATAGTTTTAAACTATAACATATGAAAAAGAAGATCAAAATTGCTGTTTGTGGATATTTAAAAATTTTTTATTATCTTAAAAAGTGTATAATATAAATATGACATGTGTTACATTAGAGTTGAAACCACAGGAGAAAAGGGAAATCAAATATGAACAGCAGCAAAAAAAGTCTTATGGAAGATATTCATTTCAACATTATATTAAGTGCATTTACATTCGGCGGCGGTTACGTGATCGTGAGTTTGATGAAGAAGAAATTCGTAGATGAACTTCACTGGATCGAAGAGAAAGAAATGCTGGATCTGGTTGCAATTGCACAGTCTTCACCCGGGGCGATTGCGATAAATGGAGCGATTGTCGTAGGATATAAGCTTGCGGGGATTACCGGTGTACTGATATCGATCATTGGAACAATTATTCCGCCATTTGTTATTATATCGTTGCTTTCTGTCTGCTATAATACATTTCGCAGTAATGAGCTGGTAAGTCAGATGCTGGAAGGCATGCAGGCGGGAGTCGGAGCGGTGATTGCATCGGTGACGTATGAGATGGGAACAGGCGTAGTGAAGGAAAAAGACGGAATCTCGTTGCTGATCATGGCAGGTGCATTTGTGGCATCCTGTGTATTTGAAGTAAATGTTGTGTATATTGTGATCATATGTGGATTGCTGGGTGTCTTACGCACATGTATGAGCAGGAAAGGAGCAGGCAAATGATATATCTGCAGCTTTTCTTAAAGGTTTTTTTACAGGTTGGGATGTTCAGCTTTGGTGGTGGCTATGCGGCGATGCCCCTGATACAGGGACAGGTTGTGACGGGACATCATTGGATTAGTATGTCGGAATTTACGGATCTTATTACAATCTCCCCAGATGACACCGGGACCGATCGCAGTGAATTCGGCAACCTTTGTCGGAATCAAGATTGCGGGGATACCGGGTGCCCTGGCAGCAACATTTGGATGCATTCTGCCTTCTTGTATTATTGTAACTGTCATTGCAAAACTATATTTAAAATATCGCAGTATGGAGGTACTGCAAGGCGTGCTGGGGTCTTTAAGACCTGCCGTTGTGGCGATGATCGCATCAGCAGGGATCTCAATCCTGATCTCGACATTCTGGGGAAGCAGGGATCTGATCGCAGTTACAGGGACGAAGTGGAGTCTGGTACTGATTTTTGCAGTCTGCATGATATTACTTCGGAAAGTGAAAATGAATCCAATATGGGTGATGGTTCTGGCCGGAGTGATGAAAGTGGGAATATCACTCATTTGAAATTGAATAAAGGGGAAATTACATAGAGAAAAAACAAAAAATGTGGAAAATGCAGGAGAGGGACAAAAAAATGGGGGAAAAAACAATTGAGAAAAATGCGATCACGGAAGGAGTTATCTGGAAACAACTGTTGATCTTCTTCTTCCCGATCATGCTTGGGACGTTGATCCAGCAGCTATATACAACTGTGGATACGATCATTGTAGGACGCTTCGTGGGAAAAGCGGCACTTGCCAGTGTCGGAGGACCGGCAGCCGTCTTATCAACAATTGTTGTTACATTCTTTAATGGTCTGGCGAATGGAGCCGCGGTTATCATCGCACAATATTATGGTGCAAAGGACAGAAAGAGTCTGCATGTGGGACTACATACGGCATATTTGTTCTCTATTGTGATCAGTCTGATCGTATCGCTGGTTGGTACGGTGCTGACACCGTGGTTGCTTACAATTATGAATACACCGCAGGATATGATGGCAGATTCCACAATCTATCTCAGAATTTATTTTATGGGAATTCTGTTCACACTGGTCTACAATATGGGAGCAGCAATCATGAGAGCGGTCGGTGATTCCAGAAGACCACTTTTGTATCTGCTGGTCTGTTGTGTGATGAACATCATCCTGGATATCGTTATGGTGGTAGGAATGAAGATGGGAATTGCCGGAGCTGCACTTGCAACTGTGATTTCGCAGTGTGTCAGTGCAATTCTGGTTACATGGTCGCTGACCAGGGCATATGATGCTATGAAATTAAAGTTCCGGGAGCTTCGGATGGATGCCAGAGTATTGAAAAAAGAATTGAAGATCGGTGTTCCGGGAGCGCTTCAGGCATGTGCATACGGTGTGACGAATGTGGTGATCCAGGCATCGGTCAACAGCTTTGGTACGGATACCGCTGCTGGATGGGCAGCTTATGGAAAGCTTGACTTGATCTTCTGGACGGTATCGAGTGCGCTTGGAGCAGCAGTGACAACATTTGCCGGACAGAATTACGGAGCAGGAAAGATGGACAGGGTATATAAGAGCATCCGGGTGAATGTGGTGATCTCTTATATATTTACGGGAGCGATTATTGTAATACTTTTTGTATTCTGCGAGCCATTATATCATATGTTCACGACAGATCCGAAAGTTATTGAGATCGGAGTATATATGTTGCGTTTCCTGATACCGAGTTATCTGTTAAGTGTACTACTTGAAAATCTGTCGGGAGGCCTGCGCGGACTGGGAGATGTATTCTGGCCGACGATATTTACGTTTGGAGGATTGTTCTTTGTAAGACTTCCGTGGATCATGATTCTTACGAAGATCCATCATGAGGTGGAAGTTCTGCTGATCAGCTATCCGCTTGCATGGGGAGGGACACTGTTGTGTCTGATCCCGTATTATTTCTGGCGAAAGAAAAAGAGAATGAAACTGGCAGGAAGATAGAGACAAAAAAGAGCTTGTGAAAAACAGATAAATGTTTTATCACAGGCTCTTTTTATCGCCATGCGTTCGTAAGGAGCTGCCAGTGGCAGGTCCTGTAGATTGCCATATGTCCGGAAAAAAGCTGCCGGTATATTAGTAATTTCCAAGTTTATTCAGATATTTATCAATGATATTCAGCCATTTTTTCAATCCCTTTTGCTCTGTGGCTGATGATTTCAAGCAGAGCCTCTGTTACAAACTGTGGTCCGATCATAGAATTGAAAAATGTATTACTGTCTACAGGTACTGTAAGAAGTATGTCGGCATATTTCGCAAGAAGAGAACTTGGTTTGTCCGTAATGACTATAATAGAGGCACCGGCGTCATGTGCCATCTCTGCAGTTACTTCATCCTGCGAAGAATAACGAGGAAAACTGAACAGTACCAGACAATCTGTATGTGAGATGTTACACATATGGTCGATCGGACTCATAGAAGTGGTGGTTGTCATAGTCACATGCGGAACCATCTGCTTCAGATACAGGAGAAAGAAATCCGCAAGACAGATATTGCCTCTTGTTGCTGCAATATATTTGTGCTTGCTGGAGACAATGAGATCAGCAGCCTGCTCAAATGTCTCGATAGAATTCTGAATAAAGATTTCTTCCAGGTTATGTGCGGCATTCTTAAAATGCCGGTTGATATAATCAGAAGAGGTGTCTAATTTGGCCTGCTTTGCGATACGCTGGGATGGGACCGTAATACTGCTGGAAAATGCTGAGTACCTTATCCTGATAATCTTTACGCAATGCTTTCTGAAAATCCATAAAGCCGTCAAATCCGATCGTACGGCTGAAACGGATCACGGAAGATTCACTTACCCCAAGTTTTAATGCGATCTCCGTTGATGTCATAAAAGCAGGCTTCCGAAGCATTATCCAGAACATATTCTGCAATGATCTTTTGTGTCTTGGTAAGATGTGCAGAATGAAGCAATTCCTTCATATCTTTCATAATATAGTTCCTCCGAAAGTAATATTGATAATTAGATTTAAACATGAATCTGCAAAAGTTGCAAGACAGAGAACGTGGAAAAGGGAAAAAATCACTCGGAAATGCGAAAAAAAGAGGCAAAAACTTATAGATAATGATAATTTTTTGTCGTTATTTATATATCATGTAAATGAAGCATGCTCCAATCTTTTTGAGTCTAAAACGTCAAAAATATAAAAAATATTGTGCATAATACATAAAAATATATGTGAAAATAATAACATATATGTAAAATATGCAAAAATAATTATATACAAAAAACAAAGGTATGCTATTATCAAGGCATCGAACGACGAAAGAGAGGAAAAGAAATGTTACAAACAATTGAAAACGTGAATGCGGCCGTTAACAATTTCGTCTGGGGGGTTCCGGCAATGGTCTGTATCATCGGTGTAGGGCTTGTACTTTCAGCTCGTACAGGATTTATACAGTTCCGAAAATTTGGGTATGCCATTAAGAATTCTATCGGACGTATCTTCACAAAGTCAGAAGCGAAAGAAGGTAGTATCACTCCATTCCAGGCAGTGTGTACGGCGCTTGCGGCAACGGTAGGAACGGGAAATATTGCCGGAGTTGCCGGTGCGATTGCAATCGGAGGAGCAGGAGCAGTGTTCTGGATGTGGGTGTCCGCATTGCTTGGAATGTGTACGAAGTTCTCAGAAGTTACACTTGCGGTTCATTACAGAGAGAAGAATGCAGAGGGAGATTATGTTGGGGGCCCGATGTATTATATCAAGAACGGTCTTGGCAAGAAATGGTACTGGATGGCTTCGGTCTATGCGATCCTTGGAAGTTTGACAGTACTCGGAACAGGAAATGCAACACAGGTAAATACCATTACGACATCCATCGATTCAGCACTTATAAGCTACAATGTGATTGATGACGCGCAGATAAGTATGGTGAATCTGGTGATCGGAATTGTGATTGCAGCACTGGTAGCGGTTGTTTTACTTGGCGGAGTAAAACGTATCGGTACCGTAACAGAGAAGCTGGTTCCATTCATGGCAGTATTCTATATCATCCTTGCAATTGGAGTAGTTGTACTGAATGCAGACAAAGTTCCACATGTATTTGAGATGATCTTTGTAGGAGCATTTAACCCGTCCGCATTTACCGGCGGTGTGGTTGGAAGCATGTTTATGACTATGAGACGTGGTGTTTCCAGAGGTATCTTCTCGAATGAGGCCGGAATTGGTACCGGATCGATCGCACATGCATGTGCAGATACAGATGAACCTGTAAAACAGGGAATGTTCGGAATCTTTGAAGTATTTGCTGACACGATCGTGATCTGTACACTGACAGCACTGGTTATCCTTTGTGGAGGCGAAGGAATCCAGTACGGCGTGGCAGCAGGTGCGGAGCTTACCATCTCAGGATTCGTAACAACGTATGGAAGCTGGGTGACGATCTTTACTGCAATTGCAATGTGCTGTTTCGCATTCTCAACGATTCTTGGATGGGGACTTTACGGAGCAAGATGTGTCGAGTTTGTATTTACAACAAAGGTTGTGAAACCATTTATGATCGTGTATGCGTTGGTCGCAATCCTTGGTGCAACAGTGGATCTTGGTATCATCTGGGGAATTGCAGATACCTGTAATGGTCTGATGTCTATCCCTAACTTGATCGCATTATTCCTGTTGTCAGGAACAGTGGCAAAACTGGTAAAAGATTACTTTGCAAAACAAGAGAAAAAGAATTAGAAAGACAAAAAAATTAACTTACTAGTGAAAAAAATTAACTTTTATTGCATTGATAATTGTGTTGTGTTAGTATGAGTTCAGGAAGAGATGAAGAATATTCTTCAACAAAATGGAGTTAAGAAAAATAATCTTCATTCAGAAAAGTAAACGGATTAAAATTTTAGGAGGTTTTTCAAAATGAAAGTAGGATGTGTAAAAGAGATTAAAAACAACGAGTTCCGTGTAGGTATGACACCTGATAACGTTAAGAGTTATGTAAATGCAGGACACGATGTTTATATCGAAAAAGGTGCTGGCGAAGGTTCAGGATTCTTAGATGCCGAATATGAGGCAGCTGGGGCTAAGATGATTGATACAGCAAAAGAAGTGTGGGATACAGTTGAGATGATGATCAAAGTAAAAGAGCCGCTTCCGGAAGAATATCCATTATTCCACGAAGGATTGATCCTTTATACATATCTCCACCTTGCAGCTGATAAGCCGCAGACAGACGCGCTCCTTGGAGCAAAGGTAAAAGGTGTTGCTTATGAGACTCTGATCGAAAGAAACGGAAGCATTCCTCTGCTTGCTCCAATGAGTCAGATCGCAGGACGTCTGAGTATTCAGGAAGGTGCAAAATACCTTGAAAAGAGATTCGGTGGAGAAGGCGTTCTCTTAGCAGGAGTTCCTGGAACACCAAAGGCTAACATCGTAATCCTCGGCGGCGGATCTGTAGGAACAAACGCTTGCAAGATCGCAGTTGGAATGGGAGCTAACGTAACAATCATGGATATCAACCTTCAGAGACTTGCTTATCTGGATGATATCTTCGGAGCACGTATTCAGACACTTGTTTCTAACGATGCAAATATTGAAAAAGCTGTAAAAGAAGCAGACCTCGTAATCGGATGCGTTCTGATTCCAGGAAAATCAGCTCCTAAGATCTTCAAGAAAAAATATCTGAAAGAGATGAAACCAGGCGCTGTATTTGTAGACGTTGCCGTTGACCAGGGCGGATGTGGTGAGACAACAAAGGTTACATACCATGATGATCCAATCTTTATTGAAGACGGTGTTGTTCATTACTGTGTAGGCAATATGCCGGGAGCAGTTCCAAGAACATCTACAATCGCACTTACAAATGCAACATTATCCTATGGACTGCAGATTGCAGGAAAGGGACTGGAGCAGGCTTGCAAAGATAACGAAGTTATCTACTCTGCAATCAATACATATGATGGAAAATTAACATGTAAGAACGTAGCAGACAGCTTTGAATGTTATGAATACACAGATATCAAATCTGTTTGTTAATCAAATCGTTATTATACATTATAATAAGAAGAAACTAAAACTAAATCGTCATGCGTTCGAAAGAAGCTGATTAATTCCTATGAGTGGAAAAATGCCGGTATCTTGGGGGTACCGGCATTCTGTGAATATATCTGTCCGGTCGGAACACTGGAGGGAGGAATCCCGCTCCTTTTCACACATCCGGAACTGCGCCGTGTGATCGGGACATTATTTTCCGTGAAAATGGTAATCCTGGTGATCACACTGGTGGGATGTTTGAGTATCTGCAGGTTTTTCTGCAAAGTGATGTGTCCGCTGGGAGCAATCTATGGACTTTTGAATAAAGTCAGCCTTTTTCGTATGGATGTGAATATGGGAAAATGTATACATTGTGGTAAATGTACGCATGTCTGCCCGATGGATGTGGATCCGGTAAAGACACCGGATTCTGCGGAATGTATCCGTTGTGGAAAATGTGTGAGTGCGTGTCCGAAAAAGGCGTTGAAACTTGGAATGAGATAAAAATATTCGTCAAATTGTACAAAATAGATGAAGAAATCAAAAAACACTTGAAAAAAATACATAAAATCCTATAATGAAGGTAGGTTAAGGAAATGTTAAGAAATGAAAGACATTGGAGGTGTTGGTATGATTAGTTTTATCATTTGCTTGGCGCTACTTATAGGAGGGTATTTTGTCTATGGTAAAGTGGTTGAGAACACTTTTGCACCGGATGACAGAGAGACACCGGCGGTTCGGATCAATGACGGTGTGGATTATGTAGTAATGCCGCAGTGGAAGTTGTTCCTGGTACAGCTTTTGAATATTGCAGGTCTTGGACCGATTTTCGGAGCTATGCAGGGTGCTTTATGGGGACCGGTTGTATTCCTGTGGATTACATTCGGTACGATCTTTGCAGGAGGAGTACATGATTATTTTTCAGGTATGCTTTCTGAAAGAAATGACGGAGCATCGATTTCTGAAGTGTGCGGAATCTATCTTGGAAATGTGATGAAGAATGTCATGCGTGTATTCAGCGTTGTGCTTTTGGTCATGGTTGGTACCGTATTTGCAGTAGGACCGGCAGGATTGATCGTTACATTACTGGGAAATAAAGGTGTGACAGGAGTTTTGGCTAATCCGGAAGTATGGCTTTGGATCATCCTTGCATATTACTTTGTTGCAACATTTATTTCAATCGATAAGATCATCGGACGTATCTATCCATTGTTTGGTATCTGCCTGATCGTTATGGCAGTCGGTGTTATCGTTGGTATTTTCACGAATCCGAATTATACGATTCCTGAGATATGGACGCATTTCACTAACATGCATCCGGTAGGAAAGCCGATCTGGAGCTTTATGTTCATTACCGTAGCATGTGGAGCAATTTCCGGATTCCATTCTACACAGTCACCACTGATGGCACGTTGTATGAAATCCGAGAAACAGGGACATTTCGTATTCTATGGTGCCATGGTTGCAGAAGGTGTGATCGCACTGATCTGGGCAGCAGCAGGATGTTCCATTTATAAAATTACAGGTGGCCTGAGTACAGGTCTGAATGATATTCTCGCAAATGGACAGTCAGCAGCTATCTATGATGTGTGTATCAAGACGATGGGCGGTGTCGGTGTTGCACTTGCAATGATCGGAGTTATCGTATGCCCGATCACTTCAGGTGATACGGCATTCCGTAGTGCCCGTCTGGTACTGGCAGACTGGTTCAAAGTTGATCAGAATAAGATGCAGAAACGTCTGATGTTATGTGTTCCGCTTCTGGCAGTCGGAGCATTTGTCGGACATCTGGATTATGCAATCGTATGGAGATACTTCAGCTGGACAAACCAGACACTTGCTATGATCGTTCTGTGGACAGCAAGTATGTATCTGTTCCGCGAGAAGAAGAATTACTGGATCACAGCGGTACCGGCAACATTCATGAGTGCAGTTTCCATGACATATTTCTTCTGTGCAGAAGAGTGTCTGGGACTTTCTACGAAGGTTGCTTATCCGGTAGGAATTATTCTGGCAGCAGCATTCCTTGGAATCTTTATCCATGCTACAAAGAAACCAATGAAAGCATAGTTGTAAGACAGCGTAATTTGAATCGCCATGCGTTCGAAAGAAGCTGCCAGTGGCAGGTTCTGTAGATACATAAAAAGGCAGAATGAATTGACAGAAATGAGATGATGAAAAGATGAAACCACGAAGACTGGGTAATGTATCGATTCCGGATGAAGAATTGATAAAAGATAAAAAAGAATGTAAGAAGATCGGACCTTGTGGCATTGGAAAAAAGGCGGTGTATCTTAGCAGCTTCTATATTGACAGAAGGTATTACATACCGATCAGTTCTGTAAAAAAGGATCTTCAAAAGAATCGCCATGAGTAAGGGTGGATTTACAGGAAAAGGAGTATTCGGTACATTATCCTATCTTGTGGTCGTATATGAGGACGGAAAAGAAAAGCAATGTAATTTCAAACATGAAGAAGATGTGGACAGATTTCTTGCGTACATAGAAGAAGAATATCCGGATATTCCAGTACACAGTCTTGAGGCTGAGAGAAAGCTGGCAGAGAAGGAAAGATGGCTGGCAGAAAAGCAAAGAGAAAGAAATGTATCGGAAGAAACAAAAAGATGTCTCGTGAAGCTGGAACAGGCAGAACAGTATCTGAAAAAGCAATCGGATATCTATATGGACTTGAGTCAGTCGGCGAAGAAAAAGCGTACTTATGACAGAAGTAACCCGGCGTATAAATGGGTAGCTCTTGCAATCGTACTGATGGGCGGTGCGGCATTCGTCTATGGTATCTATGCATTGACGACCCATGCAGGATTTGGAATGTATTTCCTTTTGTTTGGTCTGGCTGCAATCTTCTTATTTGCCGGAGCGAATGTACTT
>ENA-OQBL01000184-OQBL01000184.1-human-gut-metagenome-genome-assembly--contig:-NODE-184-length-36087-cov-4.315768_pt1 | contig 36087 bp, 39 predicted proteins | sample MGYA00242747_ERZ504553 | MGnify/ENA primary metagenome ERZ504553 (study PRJEB26092, sample SAMD00036240) | human gut metagenome | host: Homo sapiens | study: EMG produced TPA metagenomics assembly of...
TTTGTTCGTGTGGTTCACCAGCACCATGCGGGGGTCATCCAGCAGGGCCTGCGCCTGAGCGGCGGTCAACATGCCGTTTTCTGCGTCCGAGCTGCTGGCCGCAGGCTGCGATGCGGCAGACGATGCGGCGGCCTGCGGCTCCTGACTGCGCGCAAAGGCGATGCATCCGGGCCACACAGCAGGCCAGCACGGTCAGGCAGAACAGGCGGCGGCCATGGCGGCGTCTGCGGCGGGGTGCGGGATGTGCGCTGGGGGAAGGCCGGGAAGAAGCGGAAGAACGCATAACAGCAAACCTTCTTTCCAAAAAGCGGATAACGTGCGGCCTGCCGGGGCAAGCTATGCCCGGAGGGGAGCACAATGAAGATGACAGCACAGGAATATGCGCGCCGGGTGCGGCGCACAGGGCCGCATTCGCCCCTGCTGGCCGACATCGCGTGGGCCTTTTGCGTGGGCGGCGGTATCTGCCTGCTGGGCGAGGTGCTGCGGCAGCGGTTTCTGGCCGCCGGAATGGAAACCGAGCTGGCCGGGACCCTGACCAGCTGCAGCCTGATCGCACTTTCGGCGGTGCTCACCACGCTGGGCTGGTACCAGAAGCTGGCCGCCCGGGCCGGGGCCGGGTCGCTGGTGCCCATCACAGGCTTTGCCAATGCGGTGGTCAGTGCGGCCATCGAGTTCAAAGCGGAAGGGCGGGTGCTGGGCACCGGAGCCAAGATGTTCACCATCGCCGGGCCGGTCATCGTATACGGCACGCTGGCGGCGGTGGTGTACGGCGCGGTGCTGTGGCTGAAAGGGCTACTCCCTGTATAATACGATGCAGCCGGGCCGCAGATTGCACAGCGGCTCTCTATAGTATAGCACAACCCGGTGGACTTTTTTGCCGGAAAGGAGAAATTTGTTCATGACACAACGATGCGGCGACACACTGCTGTTCCGCACGCCGCCCGTGATCGCTGCGCAGGCGGCGGTGGGCGGCCAAAAAGGAGGGGGAAGGCCCGCTGGCTGCAGCCTTTGATGAGCTGAGCAGTGACAACCGGTTCGGCCAGAGCAGCTGGGAGGCGGCGGAAAAATACCTGCAGCTGCGGGCGGCCCGGCTCTGCCTGCAGAAGGCGCAGCTGCCCGAAGAAAAGGTCCGGCTGGTGCTGGCAGGGGACTTGCAGGCCCAGTGTACGGCCTCCGGTTATGCCATGCGGGAGTTGGGTGTACCCTTTGCCGGGGTGTTCGGGGCCTGCAGTACCATGGCGGAAACACTGGGTCTGGGGGCTGCGCTGTGCGCCTCCGGGGCGGCGGAGCACCTGCTGGCCATGGCGTCCAGCCATTTCTGTGCCGCCGAGCGGCAGTTCCGCACCCCGCTGAGCTACGGCGCTGTACGCACCCCCACCGCCCAGTGGACCGTAACGGCGGCAGGCTGCTGCCTGCTGCAGCCTGCCGGGCCGGGAGTGCCGATAGCGGCGGCCACCTTCGGCCGTGTGCAGGATTATCAGGTCAGGGACATCAACAACATGGGCGCGGCCATGGCCCCGGCAGCCGCGTCCACCCTGCTGCATTATTTTGCCGACACCACACCGAGCCGCAGGAATTCGACTGCATCTACACCGGGGACCTGGGGCAGGTGGGCAGCAGCCTGCTGCGGGAGCTGCTGGCGGCCGAGGGCCTGCTGGTGAAGAACCATGTGGATTGCGGCTGCATCCTGTTCGACGCCGCGGAACAGCAGGTGAAAAGCGGCGGTTCCGGGCCGGGCTGCTGTGCCGCGGTGCTGTGCGGGCACACCCTGCCCCGCCTGCTGCGCCGCAGCCAGAAGCGGGTGCTGTTCGTGGCCACCGGTGCCCTGATGAGTCAGACCACTTTTCTGCAGAAGGAGAGCATCCCGGCGGTGGCGCACCTTGTGGAGCTGCGCGCGCCGGAGAAGGAGAGCGGAGCATGAATTATTTCTGGGCGTTCTGTGTGGGCGGCGGCATCTGCGTGGTGGGGCAGCTGCTCATCGACCTCACCGGCCTGACCCCGGCCCGCATCCTCACGGGTTATGTGGTGGCCGGGGTGGTGCTGTCGGCCATCGGGTGGTATGCCCCGCTGGCCGAGTTTGCAGGCTGCGGGGCCACAGTGCCGCTGCTGGGCTTCGGCCACCTGCTGGCAAAAGGGGTGCGCACCGCACTGGAGGAAGAGGGAGCCGTGGGCATCCTCACTGGCGGGCTCACTGCCGCTGCGGCCGGCATTACCACCAGCCTTGTGTGCGGCGTGGTGTGCTCCTGGGTGGGCAAGAGCCACGACCAGAACTGAAAAACGGCTTGACAGGACGGCGCGGCGGGTGTATGCTGAAGATACAGACCGACGGTCTGTAAAGGAGGACGAGCAGATGCCGCGCAACAAATATCCGGAACAGACGGTGGAAAAGATCCTGGATGCCGCCGCCGCACTCTTTGCGGAAAAGGGCTACCAGAGCACCACTTTGCAGGACATCATCGACGCCACGGGACTTTCCAAGGGGGCGGTGTACCATCATTTCCGCTCCAAGGAGGAGATCGCCCGGAAGGTGGGCGACCGCATGGGGGATGAGATGTGGGAGCCGCTGCGCCGCATCCGGGAAGCAGCGGGTCTGACCGGCCTGCAGAAGCTGCAGGCAGTGTTTGCGGCATCCTTTTGCAGGGGACCGGCAGCAGCGCATGGGCCGCACTTTGCCGCACCTGACCGATGACCCGTATTTTCTGGTACTGGAGTGGCAGAGCATTGAGGAACGTCTGGTGCCGGAGTGCATTGCGCCCCTTGTCCGGCAGGGCGTGGCCGATGGCAGCATCCATACCGGAGACCCCGATGCACTGGCCGGTGCGCTGTTCTTTCTGGCCGATCTGTGGCTGCCGCCCCAGAGCCGCCCTACGACTCGCACGCAGCAGCGAGCACGCAACCGGGTCTTTCAGCAGATGACAAGGGCGCTGGGGCTGGACCTGCTCACGGAGGAACAGGCCCTTCAGCTGGAAGAACTGTGCCCGGAGAAATAACAGAAAAAGAGTCGGCGGAGAAAGCTCCGCCTTTTTCAGATGATTTTACAGACCAATGGTCTGTAAATGGGAAAGAAAGGACGATACGATGGGACCATTTGTACAGGTGGTACTGGGGCAGATCATTTCGCTGTTCGGCAATGCGGCGCTGCGGTTCGTGCTGCCGCTGATCCTGCTGCGACAGACCGGTTCGGCGGCGGTGTACGGTGCGGCGACTGCGCTGGCACTGCTTCCAGCGCTGGCCGGGACACTGGCCGGAGGCGTTCTGGCTGACCGCTGCCGCAAGGCGCGGCTCATGGTGGTGCTGGACCTTGCTGCCGCCGGGCTTGCATTGGGTGCTGCAGCCTCCGCCGACAACCTGCCGGTAGTTCTGTGGGCACCGGCGGCACTCTGTGCGCTTTATGCGCTGCAGGGGCTGTATCAGCCGGTGGTGCGGGCCAGCCTGCCGTTGCTGCTGGCGGGAGACCGCCTTGTGCAGGGCAATGCGGTGATCCCAATTGGTCGATACGCTGGATGAGCTGCTGGGGCCCTTGCTGGGCAGTGCGCTGTTGGGTGTGATGGGGCTGGGGCCCCTGCTGGTGCTGTGTGGGGCCTGCTTTGCCGCTTCCGCTCTGTTGGAGTGGCAGATCCGCATCCCCGGCGACCGGCCGCAGCTACGCACGCAAGGAAAACCGGATTTTGCGGCAGACCTGCGGGAGAGCCTTACTTATCTGTACCACAGCCGGCCGGAATTGCTGCGGCTGGCGGGTATCATGGCGCTGGTGAACCTTGTGGAGATCCCGGCGGTGGTAGTGGGCATCCCGGTGGTGATCGTGCAGTACCTGGGGCAGAGCGATGTCGTGCTGGGGGCCGTTCAGGCCGTGCTGAGCGTGGGCGGCCTTGCAGGCGGAGCGCTGGCAGGCCGCAGCCGACACCCACTGTCCGACCGGCAGGCCCTGGGGCTTCTGCTGGGCATTGCCGGGCTGTGCGCCGCCATGGGCGTCGTGCTCTGGGTACCACCGCTTGCCTGCGGCGGGGTGGCCCTGTGCGGCTTTGGGGTGATGGCCGCCGCCATGCGGTTCAATGTGTGGTTCTTTGCCCGGCTGCAGGCGGTGCTGCCGCAGGCACAGCTGGGCCGGGTGACCGGCTGTACAATGGCGCTGGCCAGCCTGACCCAGCCGGTAGGGCAGACCGTGTACGGGGTACTGTTCGATGTGTTTTCCGCCTGTCCGGCAGGGGTGCTGCTGGGGGCCGGTGCCGTGTCGGCGGCGTTTCTGAGCGGCGCGATGCGCCATGAGACCGAAAAACGCCCCGGCTGAATTGTCAGCCGGGGCAAGGGAAATCGGTTGGCTTCCACTCTTCGCCCTGTTTTTCAACAGCTCTGCGCTAGAATGTGGAAAACAGGAGGCGATGAACGATGAAACACCGCTGGACGACCCTTTTATGGGAGCTTTTTTGCAGCACAGCTGCTGTGCACGGCGGCGGCAATGCTGCCCGGCAGCCGGGTGTGCACGATGCCGGGGCTGGCGCTGCCTGCGCTGGGTCTTGCGGCGGCGGTGCCCACGGCCTGGTTTGTGTGGGGCGTGTGGGCGGAACCGCCCCTGCCGCTGCCGCCGGAACAGCTGCTGGAACCGCCCCGGAAACTGGACCCAGCCACCCTGCTGGACCTGCCGGAGCCGGTGGCGTAAAAAACAAAAACCCCTGTACCGGGCGCTCCGGTACAGAGGTTTTGTTCGTCAATCAAACTGCGATCAAGCGTTCTTGTTAGCACGCTTTGCCATACGGCTGATCTTGCGGCTTGCGGTGTTCTTCTTGATGACACCCTTAGCGCGAGCCTTGTCGATCGCGGAAACAGCAGCCAGGACGGTTGCGTCCTTGTCAGCGGCATTCGCATCGATGGCAGCGTCTGCCTTCTTGACGACTGTTTTCAGGTTGGTCTTAATGGCCTTGTTGTGAGCCTGCTCTGCAGCAGCCTGCACGACGCGGTCCTTCTGAGATTTGATGTTAGGCATTCGTTCCACCTCCTTGGCTACCTATAACAGCGCACCCTATGATACCATATTTCGCGTACCAGCGCAAGCGTTTTTTTGATTTTTGTTTAGAAAAGTTTTATTTTTTCCATACTTTCTGCGTGCAGAGGGGGCATTTGGCCCCAAAACAGGCAGGAGGAGCAGAAAAATGCGTTTTACCGATATGGCAGACGAGATGTTTGGCGCGGCACAGGGGGCGCTGCCTGCCGGGATAAGGCTTGCCACAGCAAAGCGCGGCGGGGTCACAATAACGCGGGTGGAGATCGCGCGCGAAGGGCTGGCGAAGCCCCGCGGACGGTATGTCACGCTGGAAATGCCCAGCGTCAGCGTGCTGGACGAGCGGGACGCTGCGGTGATCGAGACCTGTGCGGCAGAACTGCGCGCCCTGCTGCCGCCGGAAGGGCCGGTGCTGGTGCTGGGCATCGGAAACCGGCGGGTCACGGCGGATGCCCTCGGCCCGCGCACGGCGCAGAAGATTTTAGTCACCATGGGGCCGCAGCACACGCTGCCGGTAAAAGGCATCCGGCCGGTGGCCGCCATTGCGCCGGGGGTGTCGGCCTCCACCGGGCTGACTCTGCGCCAGCTGGCCGGGGCCATGGTGGAAGCGGTGCGGCCGGCGGCCCTGATCTGCGTGGACAGCCTTTGCAGTGCCGAGGGCGCGCGGCTGGGCCGCAGCGTGCAGTTCTCCGACACCGGGCTGTACCCGGCGCAGGCGGATCATGCAAAGCATCTGGACGCGGCAGCGCTGGGCGTGCCGGTGATCGCGGCGGGCATCCCCACCTTGATGGATTCGGACGAAGGAGCAGATCTTGTGGTCACGCCCCGGGCGCTGGACAGCGTGATCGCCCACGGCTCGGCTCTTCTGGCCGGTGCCATCAACCGGGCCTTGCAGCCAAGGCTCAGCGTGGCGCAGCTGTTCTGGCTGGCGGGGTAACACCGGTGGGCCGGAAGGGAGGTTATTTTATGCGCAGCAAAGCACTGCCGCCCGCCCGGGCGCAGGGGCATATCGTGCCGTTTCTGGAAGCGGCTGCTCTGTTTGCCGCACTGTGTATCTTTGCCCGCACGGCGGCACTGATGCTGGCTGCGGCCATTACTGCACCGCTGCCAATGGCCGAAACTCTTTTCTGGCTGGGGCGGCAGTCCGCACAGGAGCAGCCCGCATCATCTGTGCAGGTGGAAGCCGCACCGGACAGCACACCGGAAGCGGCAGCATCCTCTCTGCCGCAGGCCGTGCAGGCGCTGACCGGGAACATTGAGGACTACCTTGTGCCGCTGCTGGGCGAGGAAGCCCGCCCGGCGGATGCGGGTACTGTCATTGAAAAAAATTTATCCGCAGGGCAGCGGCGAAAAGTACATTCCCTGCGGGGCGGGCAGCATCAAAAACAATACCCGGCAGACGGCGGCAGACATTGCGGCGGAGATTGAGAATCCGCTGCCCTTTGCCATTGAGCCGAACAGTCCCGACCCGCAGGTGCTGGTGATGCACACTCACGCCACCGAGGACTACCGCCTTTCGGCCGGGCTGTGGTTTGCCCCCGGCGATGGTGCCCGCAGCACCGACTGCAGCGTGAACATGTGCGCGGTGGGCCGTGTGGTGGCCGATACCCTCAATGCGGCAGGCATCAACACCCTGCACGACGAGACCCTGAACGACTACCCCAGCTACACCGGCAGCTATGCCAACAGCCGGGCCGTGGTGCAGCAGTATCTGGCCCGGTATCCCAGCATCAAGGTGGTGCTGGATGTCCACCGGGATGCCATCGAGACGGAAAGCGGCAGCCGCTATGCCCCGGTGTGCACGGTGGACGGGCGGCAGGCCGCACAGGTCATGATCATCTGCGGGTGCGACAACGGCACCACCGTTCAGCTGCCGGGCTGGCGGCAGAATCTGCGCTTTGCCGCTGCGTGGGAGCGCAGCATGGAAGGAATGTACCCCGGTTTTACCCGGCCGGTGCTGTTCAGCTACCGGTTCTACAATCAGGATCTGACCACCGGCAGCCTGCTCATTGAGATCGGCGGGCACGGCAATAACTTGAACGAGGCTCTTTATGCTGGGCAGCTGGCGGCAAAGGGCCTTGCTGCCGCATTGCTGGGCGGTGCTTGACAAAACGCCGCCAAAGTGCTATTTTTTAAAGGTAAAATGCAAAGATCGGGAAAAGTAGCGCGGGCCGTCCGGCCCAGAGAGTGCGGCACAGCTGAGAGCCGCGCCCGCACGCCGCGTGAACGAACACCCGGGAGCAGCAAACTGAACATGGCAGCTGCCATTAGTAGGTGCGCCGCAGGCCCTGCGTTACAGGGGCAGCGCTTTTATTGAGCGCGTGAGCGACCGGACACTTCCGGTAATTCAGGTGGCACCGCGGACATTACAAGACAGCTTGTTCGCCCTGAACTTTCAGGGGAGAACAAAGCTGTCTTTTTCATTTTATATCGAAAGGGAGAACAAACACTATGGAACGCACTGAGATCGTTTCGCTGTTCAAAAACACCCCCGCCGACGGCACCGAGATCACCGTCTGCGGCTGGGCAAAGAACATCCGCGACTCCAAGAACATCGGCTTCATCGCCCTGTCGGACGGCGGCTGCTTCAAGACCCTGCAGGTCGTGCTGGAAGCCGGCAAGCTGGCAAACTACGATGAGGTGATCCACACCGGTCTGTACAGCAGCCTGCGCGTCAAGGGCAAGCTGGTGCTCACCCCGCAGGCAAAGCAGCCCTTTGAGCTGAATGCCGACAGTGTGGAGATCCTGGGCGACTGCCCGGCGGACGAGTATCCGCTGCAGAAAAAGAAGATGAGCATGGAATATCTGCGCACCATGCCCACCCTGCGCCCCCGCACCAACACCTTCAACGCCGCTTTCCGCGTGCGCAGCGCCGCTGCCTACGCCATCCACAAGTTCTTCCAGGAGAACGGCTTCGTTTACTCTCACTCTCCGCTGCTCACCTCTTCCGACTGTGAGGGCGCAGGCGAGATGTTCCGCGTGACCACCCTCGACCTTGAGAATGTGCCCAAGAACGAGGACGGCACCGTGGATTACACGCAGGACTTTTTCGAGAAGCCGGTCAATCTGACCGTTTCCGGCCAGCTGGAAGCCGAGGCCATGGCTATGGCATTCGGCAAGGTGTACACCTTCGGCCCCACCTTCCGTGCCGAGAAGAGCTTCACCACCCGTCACGCCGCCGAGTTCTGGATGATCGAGCCGGAGATGGCATTCTGCGACCTGTCCGGCTACATGGACACTGCCGAGGCCATGACCAAGTACGTCATCCGCTACGTGCTGGACAACTGCCCGGATGAAATGGCCTTCTTTAACCAGTTCATCGACAAGGGCCTCATCGAGCGTCTGGAGCTGGTGGCAAACTGCGAGTTTGGCCGCATCAGCTACACCGAGGCCATCGAGATCCTGAAGAAGAACAACAAGAAGTTCCAGTTCCCTGTGGAGTGGGGCGTGGACATCCAGACCGAGCACGAGCGCTACCTGACCGAGGTGGTGTTCAAAAAGCCTGTGTTCGTCACCGACTACCCGAAGGAGATCAAGAGCTTCTACATGAAGCAGAACCCGGACGGCAAGACCGTGGCAGCCGCAGATATGCTGGTGCCCGGCATCGGCGAGCTGATCGGCGGCAGCCAGCGTGAAGAGAACTACGACAAGCTGGTGGCCCGCATGGACGAGCTTGGCATGGACAAGACCAACTACGACTGGTACCTGAACCTGCGCAAGTTCGGCGGCGTGGAGCACGCCGGCTACGGCTTGGGCTTCGAGCGCATGATCATGTACCTCACGGGCATCCAGAACATCCGTGACGTGCTGCCCTTCCCCCGCACTGCATACGGCTTCTGATAAGCGCGCATACTTTTACCGGGCTGCTGCACCTTGCGGCGGCCCGTTTTTTGATAGGAGCACAAAACAAGTGGAAAATATCTCCTCTGCCCTGCTGGACTGGTTTTACAAAAACCACCGCATCCTGCCCTTCCGCACCGACCCCAGCCCATACCATGTGTGGCTCAGCGAGATCATGCTGCAGCAGACCCGGGTCTCGGCGGCACTGCCCTACTACGAACGCTTTCTCGCCGCCCTGCCGGACATTCCGGCCCTTGCCGCCTGCGAAGAGGAAAAGCTGCACAAACTCTGGGAGGGTCTTGGCTACTACAGCCGGGTGCGCAACCTGCAAAAGGCTGCACGCATCGTCTGCGAGCAGTACGGCGGACAGCTGCCCGCCGACTATGATGCCCTGCGCGCCCTGCCCGGCATCGGGGACTACACGGCGGGAGCCGTTGCGTCCATCAGCTTCGGCATCCCGGTGCCCGCCGTGGACGGCAATGTGCTGCGGGTGTTCTCCCGTTTGTACAACGACCCCGCTGCCGTCACGGAACCGGCAGTGAAAAAAGGCGTTCACCGCCCGCGTGATGGAGCACCAGCCGCCGGATGCGCCCGGCGACTACAATCAGGCCCTTATGGAGCTGGGAGCGCTGGTCTGCGTGCCGAACGGTGCGCCCCTGTGCGAAAAACTGCCCGCTTGCCCACCTGTGCGCCGCCCGTGCTGCGGGCACTGCATTGGAGCTGCCCCGCAAGCAGCGCCAAGCCCCGCAGACTGCAGCCTGTGACGCTGGCCCTGCTGGAAAGCCCGGCAGGCTTCCTTTTGCAGCAGCGGCCCCAAAAGGGCCTGCTTGCCGGGCTGTGGCAGCCGGTACTGTGGGAGGGTGAAGCCCTTGCAGCCGGAGAGGTCCTTGCCCGCCTGCAGGCCATGGGGGTGAATACCGGCACCGCCGCGCCGGAAGCGCTGCCCGCTGCAAAGCACATCTTCAGCCACATCGAGTGGCATATGAACGGCATCCTGCTGCATGTGCCCGCCCAAGATGCCCCGGCAGGCTGCGTGTGGGCAAGCCGGGAAGCCCTGCAGGCCGAGTATACGCTGCCTGGCGCATTCAAGGCATACAGGAAGCTTATAGTATGAAATTTTGGCCTTTTTGACCTGAATGGTTGTAATTTTTGACAGGAACGGGTATAATAAAAGCCAACAAGCACTGGAATGAAAGCTGAAACATCGTTTCAACGAAAAAAGGAGTGTATTGAACCTATGAAGAAATCTTGTCTGGTCGCTGTGATCACTGTTCTGGCCGCTGTTGCCGGTGCCCTTGCTGCTGTTGCTGTTTACCTGCACCGCCGTGAGAAGGAGCTGGACGAGTACGAGCGTCTGCTGTTCGGCGAGGACGATGCTGCAACGGTAGAGCCGGAGGCTGCTGCCGAAGAGGCTGCCCCTGCAGAGGATGCTGCAGAATAAAAAACACGAACCGTAAACCTTCGGGCGCACCGGCAGTCTGCAAAAGGCTGTGCCGGTGCGCCCTTTTTTGCTACATAGAAGGAGTGTATCATGAAGCGTTTTCTGCTCTGGCTCGTGGGTGTGGTGCTGGGCGTAGGCATCTTTCTGGGCGCGGTGATGGGCGTGAGCTATGCCTTTACCACCGAGGGCGGCTGCCCGGACAGCACCGCGCAGTTTGGCACCGAAGCGCTGGAACCCAACGGCTGGTGCTGGCAGGTGCCGCTCATCGGCGGAAAGCTCGATAAGGTGTTTGCCAGCCCCGCCACCCTCACGGTGCAGAAGCTGGGCACGCTGTACACGGCCCACCCGGCCATCACCCTGCCGGACTGGGCCAGCTACACCACCCTCACCATCCAGAACACCTATGGCAGCATTGTATTTGTGGGCAGTGTGAGCGATTATCAAAGCTTTTTGTTCCCGACCAACGGCGAATATAAGGCAGAGCTATCGGTCTGGCGGGTGCCGGAGGGCGGCATGGCCACCCAATTTGAGGGCGGCAGCACCGGCGCAGTGCGCAGAAATCTGGGGATGGAAAAGCCCGCAAAGCCCACCGGCTGGTATCGTTATGCCTTCCGGTTCACCCTGCAGGCCAGCGCGGAGGTGGAGCTTTCCGCCGAGCGGGTGGAGCAGGGCGGCATTGTGGGCCTGCGCATCTCCGGCATGACCGGCGATGCAGCACCCACTGTGGAGACCGACCTTGGCAATGTGCAGTGCGTGCGTGTAGCCGATGGCTGGCGGGCCTACATCCCGGCGGCATACAACGCTTCCTCCGGCGGGCATGAGGTGAACATTACCGTGAACGGCGAGACCATCACCCGCAGCATCATCGTGCTGCCCAAGGATTTTGGCACGGTGGACGTGGAGCCGGAACCGGATGCATCGGATGCGGCAAACACCCAGTTCCGCAATGCAGTCTGGGGCCTGTACGAAGCGCCCGCGCGGGCAAAAAATGTGGCAGGGCGGCTTTGTGAACCCGGTGGAAAGCTACACCACCCTTGTGGATTACGGTCAGGTCAGGGTGGTGAACGGCAGGCAGAGCAGCCGTTCCAACTCCACAAAGCTCTACACCATTCCCGGCGAGCCCTGCCGCGCCCCGGCAAACGGCGTGGTGGTGCTGGCCGCAGAGCTGGCCCTTACCGGCAACACGGTGGTCATCGACCATGGCTGCGGGATGCGCAGCTACCTGTACGGGCTGCAGACTCTTTCCGTCTCTGCCGGGCAGAGCGTGGAAAAGGGGCAGGCTGTAGGCGTGCTGGGCGAGGAGCTGACCATGGACTTCAAGCTTGGCAGCAAGAGCGTGAACCCGTGGATGCTGTTCCAGACCAGCGGCGGATTGTTCTGGAAGGAGAAGAGCTGACGATTTTAAATGGCCTCCGCTTTGCTCTGGCCATAAACAGCGGAATTTTTATTTTTATAAGAGCAATGCCGGACGGCCTGCGGGCTGTCCGGCATTGCATTTTCACAGAAAGAGTCATAAAGAAAACCGGCATCATTTGCCGGTTTCGATCTTTTGCGTGAAAAAAGGGTCCTGAAAAGCCCGCAGGCTTTTCAGGACCCAAACATAAAAGAATAATTCCTCTAAATACGGCCAGAGCGAAGCGGAGGCTGTTCCGATGGTCAAACCATCAGGAAATGGCATCCACGTCCCACTTCATGCGGACGGCGTCGGCGCCGTCCAGCTTGATGTGCAGCGCACCGGCGTTGTCCATCACCTGCTGCGGGGTGCGGGCACCGCACAGCACATGCAGGCCGGGGATCATGCGGGCGGTCAGGGCGATCACCAGCTGTGCCAAAGAGCAGTCGTATTTCTCGGTCAGGTCGCCCCACTTTGCCAGCATGTCCAGCGCCTGTGCCCGGCGGGCGGGCTGGAAGCTGGGGTTGGAGTTGCGGGTGCTGCCCTCTGGGTAGGTGGTTTCCATAGTCACCTTGCCGGTCAGCAGGCCTTGCTCCAGCGGAGAGTATGCCTGCACGGATACGCCCAGCTCCTTGCAGGTAGGCAGCAGCTGCTTTTCCACACGGCGGGTGAGCAGGCTGTACTTTTCCTGAATGACATCCAGCTGGCCGTACTTGCAGTAGCCGCGGATGATGTCTGCAGTGACGTTGGATGCACCGATGGCACGGATCTTGCCCTGCTCCTTCAGCTTCATCATGGCTTCCACCGTCTCTTCCAGCGGGTAGATGCCGAAATCGGGGGTCTGCCAGTGGGTGTACAGCACATCCAGATGATCGGTGTGCAGGCGGCGCAGGCTGTCCTCCACATCCTCGATGATGCTCTTTGCAGAAAGGTCGCGGTAAACGGTGGTGCCGTCCACGACCTTGTGCAGCACCGGTGTTTCATGCCGCCACTCCAGACCGCACTTGGTGGAAAGCACCACCTTGTCGCGGTCGATGTGCTTCATGGCCTCGCCCACCACGGTCTCGCTGTGGTACAGGCCGTAGATGGGCGCGGTGTCGATCCACTGGATGCCCTGCTCCACAGCAGTCTGGATCGCCTTGACTGAAAGGCTGTCGTCGTTATCGCCCCACCATGCACCGCCGCCGATGGCCCAGGTGCCCATGCCGAGGAACGGCACCTGAATGCCGCTTTTGCCAATATTGATATTCTGCATATACTTTACCCTCCATGCCAGCAGTGTTCCCCGCAATGGGAGCGGCGCATTCCGTAGCTGGCATTCTTCGTTGTATTTTTTGTGTTTTATGAAAAAAGAACCGCAGCTGCGGGATATTCCCGCACCGCAGCTCTCTTTCAACTCAGATATTGCCGAACTCGCTCAGTTTCAGCGTTTCGTTGTGGGTCTCAGCCCAGCGCACCGCCCAGTCGGAGGTGAACAGCAGCAGGCGGTTGCCCTTCATATCCTCCACAGCCTTGGTGTCGCTGGTCAGGTCCAGATCCCGCAGATTGTAGGTGTCGGGGTCGTTCTGCACCCAGCGCAGCTGTTCAAAGGGCAGCTGCTGCATCCGGATCTCCACGTTGTACTCGGTGTTCAGGCGGTACTCCAGCACTTCCAGCTGCAGCACGCCGACCACGCCGACCACCACTTCTTCCATGCCGCCGCCCACTTCGCGGAAGATCTGGATGGCACCCTCCTGCGCGATCTGCTCCATGCCCTTCACGAACTGCTTGCGCTTCATGGTGTCCTTCTGCTCAATGCGGGCAAAGTGCTCCGGCGAGAAGGTGGGGATGCCTGCGAACTGGACCTTCTTTTTGCCGGTGCACAAGGTGTCGCCGATGGAGAAGATGCCCGGGTCGAACAGGCCGATGATGTCGCCGGCGTAGGCCTCGTCCACGATGGCGCGGTCCTGCGCCATCAGCTGGGTGCCGGTGGCCAGCTTGATGTTCTTGCCCTCCTGCACATGGAAGGCCTCCATGCCGCGCTCGAACTTGCCGGAGCAGATGCGCATAAAGGCGATGCGGTCGCGGTGGGCCTTGTTCATGTTGGCCTGAATTTTAAAGATGAAGGCAGAGAACTCGTCGCGGCAGGGGTCCACGGTCTCGCCGGTCAGGCTGTCCACGCGGGCCAGCGGGGTGGGAGTGAGCCGCAGGAAGTTCTCCAGAAAAGGCTCCACGCCGAAGTTGGTCAGAGCGGAACCAAAGAACACGGGGCTCAGCTCGCCGCGCAGCACTTTGTCGAGGTCAAATTCCTCGGCAGCGCCGTCCAACAGCTCGATCTCATCCACCAGCTGCTGGTGCAGATAGGGGGTGAGCAGCTCGTCCAGTGCGGGATCGCCCAGCTCGGCCTCGGTCTCATCCACCTTCTTCACGCCGTTGGCGCGGCCGTCGCTGGAAAATGCCAGCACCTTGCGGGTGTTGCGGTCGAACACGCCCTTGAACTCCTTGCCGCAGCCGATGGGCCAGTTCATGGGGTAGGTCTTGATGCCCCAAAAATCTCCTCAATGTTCTCCATCAGCTCGAAAAGGGGTCGCGGGCTTCGCGGTCCATCTTGTTGATGAAGGTGAAGATGGGGATGTGGCGCAGGGTGCACACCTTGAACAGCTTGATGGTCTGGGCCTCAACGCCCTTTGCAGCGTCGATGACCATGACGGCAGAGTCTGCCGCCATCAGGGTGCGGTAGGTGTCCTCCGAGAAGTCCTGATGGCCCGGGGTGTCCAGAATGTTCACGCACTTGCCCGCGTAGTTGAACTGCAGGACAGAAGAGGTGACGGAAATACCGCGCTGCTTCTCAATGTCCATCCAGTCGGACACGGCGTGCTTTGCGCTCTGCTTGCCCTTGACGGAGCCTGCCTGATTGATGGCTCCGCCGTACAGCAGCAGCTTTTCGGTCAGAGTGGTCTTACCGGCGTCGGGATGGCTGATGATCGCAAACGTCCGGCGGCGCTCGATTTCTTCACGATTTGTCATAAACTAGTATTTCTCCTGAAATGGATGGAACTCCTTCAGTCACGGCTGATGCCGTGACAGCTCCCTCAATGAGGGAGCCTCTGGCGAAAAGGAAAAGCTTCTCGCCCTGCCAAAGCCTCCCTCTCAGAGGGAGGTGGCATCGCGCAGCGATGACGGAAGGAGTATATTTTTACACATACGTCCCCTATTTTATCCGAAAACGCTCCATAATGCAAGTGTTTTCGTTATTTTTTCAGGATGATGCAGGGCAGAGGGGCGGTTTCGGCCCAGTTGGCAAAATCACACACCAGAACGGTAAAACTTTTGAGCGGAAGTGCCCGGAGATATTCCAGCACCGTCTGCTTTTCATCCGTGCCGATGACCTGCCCGCTGTAGAGGATGGCGCTCACCACGCCGCCGGGGCGCACGGCTTCCAAAGCCGCCTGCAGGGCGGGGATGCTGCTCTGCGCGGTGGAGAACACTGCGTGGTCGGCCCCGGGCAGCCAGCCAAAGTTGAACATCACCGCATCTGCCGTGCCGGGCTGCACAACCTGTAAAAGGTCTGCGTGGCTTTGGCAGTGCAGCTCATACCGGGCGGCAGGCACGCCCAGCTGCTCCAGATGCTTCCGGGTGGATGCAATGGCAGCTTCCTGCACGTCAAAGCCGATTACCTTTCCTTCCGGCGCGGTGATGCCGCACAGAAAGGCCGTGTCGCCGCCGTTGCCGCAGGTAGCATCGATGCAAAGGCGCGGCTGTGCCAGCCGGGCGGCCAGAAAGTCCTGCACGAACTTGACGGCGGTCAGGTCCGGCGTGCGGCGGCGCACCAGCTGCCTGCCTTCTGCCGCAAAGCCGAACTTTGCCCAGAACGCAAGCTCTGCGGCATCGGCGGGCAGCGGGGCGGTAAATACGGTAGCCTTTTCGCGGTCGTATCCGGCGTAGGCGCGCAAAGTTTCTTTTAATAGATAGGAGCCGTAGCCTTTGCGCCGCCACTGCGGTTCGATGCCAAACGCGGTGATGGCAGCCCCCTTTGCGGCGGGCGTGAGCGCGCAGAAGCCGATCTGTGTTTTTTTCCTTATAGAGGGCAAAGCCCTCGTCTGTGCGGTGCAGTTCCATGGTGTGTTCCTCCTGAATTTACGCTTTTACAATAGCAAGCGCAAAGGCCTCTGTCAAGGGCGGAAAGTGCGTCATTTTTTTTCACAGTTTCTTCACGGCGCGCGCGATTGATTTTCACAATTGACGGTTACAATAGGAGCAGTTCAAAGGAACAGGGCTCCTGTGGACGTATCCCTTACGGAAAGGAAGTATCAGCATGGACAATGAGAACAAATGGGAATATGATTATTCCTCTCAGGATAAAAACGAAAGCGGAGATACCGGTTATCCCAATGTGGGCAGCAGCGGCATGAACACCGCCAACCAGTACAACGACCCGCAGCCGGAACCGGAGACCGCTTACACCGCCCCGCAGACAGACAACGGCGCAGGCGGTGCAACGCCGCCGGTACATCCGGTACAGCCGCAGGACGCGCAGCCCCCTAAAAAGAAGAAAAAGTTCAACGGCAAGCGCGTTGCACGCAGCGCTGTGGCGCTGGTGCTGGCCGCAGCCATGGGCTTTGCGGGCGGCTTTGTGGGGGCAAAGTTTGGCGGCAGCGGCAAGGTGGTCATTCAGCAGGTGGCACCTTCCTCTACGGCCGACAGTGCATCCGGTTCGGATAGTTCCATCACCGCAGCATCCAGCAGCGGCAGCAGCCTGACCACTGAACAGGTGGCTGATCTGGTCAGCCCCAGCGTGGTGGTCATCACTACGGAGCAGGTGGTCTACTCTCAGTGGTCGTGGTACGGCCAGAATCAGGTGGAGAGCGGTGCCGGCAGCGGCGTGATCATCAGCTCGGACGGCTACATCCTCACCTGTGCACATGTGGTGGACGGCGCTTCCACCATCACCGTGACCATTGGTGACAAGGACTACACCGCCACCCTCGTGGGCGAAGATACCACCAGCGATATCGCGGTCATCAAGATCGATGCTGACGGCCTGACCCCCGCCACCGTGGGCAACAGCGACAGCCTGAAGGTGGGCCAGAGCGTGATGGCTGTGGGCAACCCGCTGGGTGAGCTGGGCGGCACCGTGACCGGCGGCATGATCAGCGCTTTGAACCGCAGCGTCACCATTCAGGGCAGCAGCTCTGTGAACACCATGTCCCTGATCCAGATGGATGCTTCGGTCAGCCCCGGCAACTCCGGCGGCGGCCTGTTCAATATGAACGGTGAGCTGGTCGGCATTGTGAACGCAAAATCCTCTTCCAGCGATGCAGAAGGTTTGGGCTTTGCCATCCCCATCAACGATGCCATCAAGGTGGCACAGGAACTGCTGGAGAACGGCTATGTGACCGGACGGCCTTATTTGGGCATCACCTATCTGGCCGTGACCGACGCACAGACTGCTTCTCAACTGGGCGTGAATGCCTACGGCGTTTACGTTGTGGAGGTGGTCAAGGGCGGCCCTGCCGAAAAGGCAGGCCTGCAGGCCGGTGACCGCATCGTGAGCGTGGACGGCACCGAGATCGCCTCCAAGGACGACCTTGGCACCCTGATGCAGAAGCACGCAGCAGGCGATACGCTTTCCATCACCATTGCACGCGACGGCCAGATGCAGACGGTCAATGTGACACTGGGCGAAAAGACGGCTTCCAACAGCTGAGCAAAATAGAAAACAGGAGCGGATGAGAGTTTTCCATCCGCTCCTGTTTTTATATCTGTCCAAAGATGGTGGCACTGTAAGGCATCAGCACGGCCTCGTGCTCATACACTCTTGCCGGGCCGCGCCACAGGCTGGACGAGATGCCGTCGCTCAGCATCTGCCAGCGCCCAACCGGCAGCGGCACGACCTTGCTGATCTCGGTGGGGTTATAGAACACGCACAGCGCCTGCCATGCTGCGCCGTCGCCCCACTGGGCGGGCAGCTGCCAGCCCACCAGCGGCTGCTCCAGTGAGAAAAAGTACAGGGCATCCGGCGCGTGGGGGTCGGTGCTGGAAAGCCGCGGAAACCTTGCCCGCAGCGCCAGCAGGCCGCGGTAGTAGTCCACCAGTGCATGGTATTTTTCGGCCCGCTCCCAGTCCAGCCGGTTCAGCGCAGGCGAAGAGCGGTAGCTGTTGCACTTCCCTTTTTTGGTGCGGGCAAACTCCTCGCCCGCCTGCAGGAAAGGCAGTCCGAAGCTGGTCAGGTAAATGCCCGCCGCCAGCCGGTTCTGGGCAAGGGCTGTGCTGTCTGCCGCCGTGAACTCCGGCTTTTCGTACCGCACCAGCAGCAGCTTGTCCCACAGGGTGAAGTTGTCGTGGGCGGAAACATAGCTCACGATCTGGCTGGGCGCGTGGGGCGGCAGACGGTCGCTGCGGCACCATGCCGCCACCGCGCCGCCGATGTCCCAGAAGCTGCCGGGCCTGCCCTCTACATAGCCCGGCTCCCGGGCGTTGAAGCAGCCGCCCTTGATGGTGTCGCGGGTGTCGTCGCAGAAGATGCCGATGCGCTCGTTCAGCATGGCCAGGTTCGCCTTGTTGGCCTCGTACCGGTGCAGCTGGCTGTCGCCGCCCTGCCACGGCTCGCCGTACATCAGGATATCCCGCCCGCCGGGCAGCGTATCCAGCGCGGCGCGCACCGCGTTGATGGTCTCCACGTCGTACAGACCCATCAGGTCGAACCGGAAGCCGTCGATGTGATATTCCTGCGCCCAGTAGAGGATGGAATCGATCATATACCGCCGGGCCATGGGCCGCTCGCTGGCAAATTCGTTGCCGCAGCCGCTGCCGTTGGAAAAGCTGCCGTCCTCGTTCTGGCGGAAAAAGTAGCAGGGCACGGTGTCGTTCAGCGGGTTCTCATTGCGGTACATGTGGTTATACACCACATCCATCACCACACCGATGCCCGCCGCGTGCAGGGCTGCGATCATTTCCCTGCACTCCCGGATGCGCACCTCGCCGCGGGTGGGGTCGGTGGAATAGCTGCCTTCGGGCACATTGTAGTTGGTGGGGTCGTAGCCCCAGTTGTACTGCCGCAGCAGCGGCTTTGCCTCGTCCACGCTGCCAAAGTCAAAAATGGGCATCAGCTGCACATACTTCACGCCCAGACGCCGGAGGTAGTTCAGGCAGGTGGGGTGGATGCCGTCCCCGTGCAGGGTGGTGCCCTGCTGGGTAAAGGCCATGAACTTGCCCCGCCATGCCGGGCGCACGCCGCTGGCAGCGTCCTGCGAGAAGTCGCGCACGCTCACCTCCCACACCGCGCGCTGCTCCGGCGGGATGACCGGACGCACATCATGCTCCCACCCGGAGGGGGCGGTGCGGGCAAGATCTACGATCATGCTGCGGGTGCCGTTCACACCGGCAGCGCGGGCGTAAGGGTCGCCGGTCTGGCGCGAAATGCCATCCACTGTGACCGTATAGGTATAGTATCGTCCGTGCTGGTCGCCGGGCAGATAGATGCTCCACACCCCCTGCTGCCCCCGCTCCAGCGGCAGAGTGCCTATGGGCTCACCGCCGCTGCCTTTGCGGTAAAGGCTGACCTCCACCCTCTGCGCCGTGGGTGCCCACAGGCGCAGATGGGTGCCGGAAACAGCATATTCCTGCCCCAGCGGGCCGGTGTAGGTGGTTTGAAGGTCAAAGGAGATGCTCTCGTATAGCGTTTTCAGTTCGGCGGGCGTTTTGACGGTCATAGTTTCTTCATTCCTTCTTGCAGATTTCCTATCAGATATAAGTGTAAACACCGGCGGTCTTTTTTGCAAGAGGGAATTGCAAAACCTGTCCGGGTACACTATACTGGAAGAAAACGACAAAAACGGAGGGCAAACCATGGCATATACCGACGATTGGGAAAACCTTATGAACGGTGTGTTCGGTGCAGGGGGCAGGCCGCGCTTTGGCGGCACCGCCCAGCCGGAAAGCAAAACGCCAAAGGCTAAAGCGCCCGCAATGCCGGACCTGAACGCTGCCCTGCTGGAAAACCCAGAAGCAGCTGGATGCCCTGCTCAAAAAACAGAACGCCCAGCTGAAAACGCAGGACACTGCGGTGCAGTCTGCTCTGGAGGACAGCCGCCAGATGCTGCGGGATATGGAAGCCGACGGCCTGCTTGCCAAGGGCACTGCCGATGTGACTGCAGAGCACCTTGGCAGCTTTGAGGGCCTTGCCGCCGAGGTGAAAAAGACCGTTCTCGGGCAGGATGCCTTTTAGTGGACAGCGTGGTGCGCGCCATGCGCCGGCCCTTTGTGCTGGGCACCGAGCGCCCGGCAGCACGCAATGTGATCCTGCTGTGCGGCGGAGCCGGTACGGGGCGGCACTTTGCGCTGGCAGAGACCGCCCGCATCATGGCGGCGCTGGGGGCCCTTTTGCAGAGCGACAAAAACCGCGGTGGTGGACCTTGCCCTCTACCCCAATTCCGGTGCGGAAAAGCTGCTTTTTGCAGGATCTGTATGCGGCCCTGCACGCCCCCGGGGAGATCGTGATTTTTGAGCATTACGAGAGCTGCTATGCGGCCTTCCTCAAGACTCTTGCAGACCTTGCTGTGAAGGGCAGCGCACCGCTTTCCAGCCGGTATCTTGTGAACAAGGAAGGCATCCTTGTGGATGCAGGCACGGCGCTGGCACCGGGCGCGGTGAGCAGTATCACGCCCTGCGGCAAGTACCTCATCTTCTTTTCCCGCAAGGGCCGGGACGCGCTGGCAGATAAGTTCGGTGCGCCCTTTGTGGCAGCGGTGGGCGATGTGTGTGAGACCAGCGCCTTTGCCCCCGAGGACCTTGCAGCGCTGGCGGCGCAGCAGCTGAATGCGCTGGCCCAGAAGGTGAGCGCACGCCTTGGGCTGACCCTCTCTGCCGGGGCCGATGTGCGGGACTATGTAGCCGCCCGGTGCTCTAAGGAAAAGGGTGCGGCGGGCCTTGCGGAATGCTGCGATAAAATGTTCCGCGCCCTGAGCGAATACTGCCTGCAGACTGATGCAAAGCTTACCGGCACCGTCACCCTGACCGCAAAGCCGGAGGGCGTATGGTTCAGCCTGAACGACCAGCCCGAGCAGGAGCTGTCTGCCCTGCTGCCTGCCGAGTACACGGGCGCTGTAGATGAAATCCGCGCCGAACTCAACGGCCTTGTGGGCCTTGGGGCGGTCAAGGAGTATGTGTTCGGTCTGGCGGATAACCTGCAGGTGCAGCAGCGCCGCGCGGCGGCAGGCTTCAAGACCGCCAGCCTTTCCATGCACATGATCTTCACCGGCAACCCGGGCACCGGCAAGACCACCATTGCCCGGCTGGTGGCAAAGTACCTCAAGGCCATCGGCGCGCTGAAGGGCGGCCAGCTGGTGGAAGTGACCCGTGCCGACCTTGTGGGCCGCTACACCGGCCACACCGCCCCGCTGACAAACAGCGTCATCGAGAGTGCCCTCGGCGGTGTGCTGTTTATCGATGAAGCCTACAGTCTCTACCGCGGCGAGCAGGACAGCTTTGGTCTCGAAGCCATCGACACCCTTGTGAAGGGCATGGAGGATCACCGGGACGAGCTGGTGGTCGTTCTGGCGGGCTACACCCGGGAGATGGAGGTGTTCCTTACCGCCAACAGCGGTCTTGCCAGCCGCTTCCCCAACAAGATCGAGTTCCCGGACTACACGGCAGACGAGCTGCTGGACATCACCAACGTGCTGGCAAAGGGCAAGGGCTACCGCCTTGCCGAGGGCTGTACCTTCCCGCTTTTGGGCTACTACAAGCGCCGTCAGGCGCTGGACAGCCGCACCGCCGGCAACGGCCGTCTTGCCCGCAACACGCTGGAAAAGGCCATCTTCCACCAGAGCCGCCGCCTTGTGGCAGAACCTGCCGCCGAGCTGGATCTGATTTTGCCCGGCGATCTGGAATTTGAGGAGTGAGAGATTCAGAATGGCCTCCGCTTCGCTCTGGCCATGCTCAGCGGAAGAATTATTTATAGGAACAGCAAACCCCGGCAGGCTGCGGCCTGCCGGGGTTTGCATTTTTCACGGATGGAGTCGTATCGGAAAGCAGCATCTGGCGCTCTGGCTCCACAGGGCAGGACGGTGCCGTGAAATTATTTCCTGCCGGAAACGCTGCATCTCCCGGTCCGGGCCTTCCCTGTGAAAAAAGGTTCCGGAAAAATCCGCAGATTTTTCCGGAACCTGATTATAAATATCATTTCATCTGATGATGGCCAGAGCGAAGCGGAGGCCATTTTAATCGTGCTGCTTCGCAAGGGCCTGCACCATATCGTGTATCCCCTTGCGCACCTCGGCGGGAGCCGTTACTTCTACCTTGCCGCCAAAGCCGCACACCCAGCCGTAGAACTGGGGGCTAACGCATACCGGCACATCAAAGTGAAAATATGCACCGTCTTCCTCCGGCACGAACAGCGGCGTTCTGCCAAAGCGGTCGCGCATGGCGCTTTCCAGGTCGGCGGTGCAGCGCAGGGTGACCCGGTGCTCCGGCCCGCCGAACATGTTGAAGTGCTTGCGCAGGTAGGCGGGCAGGTCGAACTGGCGGAACTCGGCCTTGCCCCGGCGGGCATCGCCCAGCACCGTCACGGAAGACATGCGGTCCACGCGGTAGTTGCGGATGCCCGCAGGCTCTTTCTCGTCCTGATAAGCGATAAGGTAGTAGCAGCCGTTTTCCCATGCCAGCTGCCACGGGCTGACGGTGCGGGTGCCGCCGTCCTTGTAGCGGAACCGCACCATTCTGCCCGCATTGATGGCGCTGTGCAGCGCATCGATGCTGTAAAGCAGGGTGTGGCTGTCGCTTTTGGGGCGGCCATCCACGTACACCTGACGCTGCAGCTGGGTGCCCTCGTAGTCGGAGCAGAGGGCTTCCAGTTTATGGATGAGTTTACTGCTGGTGCGTGCCGACACAACCTTGCTGGCCTGTACGGCATCCACCAGCAGCTTCAGCTCAGAAAGCTCAAAGGTGCGGCTGGCCAGCCAGTAGCCGCCGCCGCGCCCGCGCCGCAGCTGGATGTCGTACCCCAGACTGCGCAGGGTGTCGATATCGCTGTAGATGCTTTTGCGCTCGGCAAGAATGTCCTGCTGTTCCAGCAGCTCTACCAGCTGCGGTACATTGAGCAGGTGTTCTTCGTCGGTCTTTTGTTCCAGAATGCGCAAAAGGGTCAAAAGCTTGGATTTCTGGCCTTCCTGCTTGGGCATGGGAGCACCTCCGGTTTATTCGGGCAGTTTTTTTGTCGAACGCCGCGCGGCGCTGGGTGGAAAGACGGAACATCTCTTCCAGCTTGTTCCGGTCGTCGGCCACAAGGGCAGCGCGCATCTGCTGCAGCGCAGCATCGAACTGGTCGATCTCGCTGATGAGGTTTTCCTTATTCCACAAAAACAGCTCTGCCCACATTTTATCGTTGATGCGTGCAATGCGGGTCAGATCCCGGAAGGAGTCGCCGGTGTACTCGCACAGCGAAGAGTTATCGTTGGCGCACATCAGGCTCACGGCGATGGCGTGACACAGCTGGCTCACATAGCCGATCATCTTGTCGTGCTCCTGCACCGTCAGGGTGCAGATGTGGTGGAAGCCCAGCACTTCGGCCAGCTCTCGCAGCCACTGGATGGCTTCGGGCGTGTTCTTTTCCGTGGGGGTGATGATGAAGTTGGCCGGGGCAAAGTTCACCTCGGCGGCGTGCTCCACGCTGGAAGTCTCACGGCCTGCCATCGGGTGGCTGGCAATGAACTCCACGCCCGCCGGGCACATGGCCTGCACCGGCTCCACAAGGCCGGTCTTTACGCCGGAAACATCGGTAAAGATGCAGCCGGGCTTGAGCAGATGGCCGTAGGTGCGGAACCACTCGATGAGGGCCGTGGGGTACAGACCAAAGATGATGTGGTCGGCGCTGCTCACAAGGTCCTCAAAATCGTGGGTCTTGCCGCTGGCGATATAGCCGTGCTCTAGCGCGTACTGCAAATGCCCTTCGCTGCGGTTGATGCCGTCCACATGGAAACCGGCTTTCGTCAGTTCCAGCGCGTATTTGCCGCCCAGCAGGCCAAGGCCCACCACGAGATAACGTTTTGTTTTATCAAGCATATTCCACCTCCGCGCCCAAGGGCTTGATGGCTTCAAAGAAATTCGGCCAGCTTTTTGTAATGGCTTCGGCATCGTCCACGGTCAGGGGGATGCCCGTACTCAGGGCCAGCACCGCAAGGCTCATGACCACACGGTGGTCATTGTGCCCATGCAGAACACCTGCCGGAGCGTGCAGCCTGTCCGCGCAGCCGTGCACCGTAATGGTGCCGCCCTCGCTTTCCAGCACGCCGCCGCAGGCACGCAGCTCGGCCTCCATGGCAGCGATGCGGTCACTCTCCTTCAGGCGTAAACGCTCTGCGTTGCGGATGACTGTAGTGCCTTCGCACAGCAGGCCCAGCACCATGAGCACAGGGCCAAGGTCCGGGCAGTCCGCAAGGTCGATGTCCACCCCGTGCAGGGGGCCTTTTCAAAAGAGATGCCCTCTGCCGTGCGGGTAAACACCGCGCCGCACCGGCGCAGGATGTCCAGAATGGCGGCATCGCCCTGCAGCGTGTCCGGGGCAAGGCCGGTGATGGTCACGCCGCCGCACGCGGCACCCAGCACCGCCGGGAACGCGGCCTGACTGTAATCGCCCTCCACGGTGTAATCGCAGGGGTGATAGTGCTGCCCGCCCGGGATGGCAAGAGTGTTTTCGTCCAGCCAATGGCTCTGCACACCGAAGGCTGCCTGCACAGAGCGGGTCATATCGATGTAGCTGCGGCTCTCCACCGGCGGGATGAGGTGCAGCGTGCTGTTGCCGGAAAGCAGCGGCAGAGCAAACAGCAGCCCGCTGATGAACTGGCTGGATACATTGCCTGCAAGGCGGTATTCGCCGGGGGTCAGTGCCCCTTCCACGGTCAGCCCGGCAGCGCTCTGCTCAAACCGCAGGCCCTGCTCCCGGTACAGAACTTCATACACCGACTGAGGCCGCTCCATCAGCCGCCCGCGGCCGGTGAAGGAAACTGCTTGTCCGGTCAGGCTGGCGATGGGGATGAGAAAGCGCAGGGTGCTGCCGCTCTCGCAGCAGTCCACCGGCGCGGCAAGAGGCACAAAATGCCCCAGCCCTTCCACCACAGCATCGTCTGCGCCGGTGCGCACACGGGCGCACAGCTGTGCCGCTGCGCCCAGCGTGGCAGAGATGTCCTTGCTGAATTCAAGGTTTGTGATATGGCTGCGGCCCTCGGCCAGCGCGGCGCAGAGCACAGCACGGTGAGCCATGCTCTTGCTGGGTGGGGCAGTGATGGTGCCGCCCACGGGACGCGCGTTCCGAATCGTTACCAGCATAGGCCGTTACATATCGCGGCCAATGGCCCATGCCACCTGACGGCACTTTGCCATGGCCTGTGCGAAGGAATCCGGGGTCAGGCACTGTGCGCCGTCGCTCCATGCGTGCTGCGGGTCGTAGTGGACCTCCACTTCCAGACCGTCGGCACCGGCGGCCACGGCAGCGATCATCATAGGCTCGACCAGATTGGCCTTGCCGGTGGCGTGGCTGGGGTCCACGATGATGGGCAGGTGGGTCTTTTCGTGGATGATGGGCACTGCAGAGAGATCGAGGGTGTTGCGGGTGTACTTCTCGAAGGTACGGATGCCGCGTTCGCACAGGATGACCTGCTCGTTGCCGCCGGCCATGATATACTCGGCGCTCATGATCCACTCCTCAATGGTGTTGCACAGACCGCGCTTGAGCAGCACGGGCTTGTGCATCTTGCCAACGGCCTTGAGCAGCTGGAAGTTCTGCATGTTGCGGGCACCGATCTGCACCACGTCCACGTACTCCTCAAACTCCGGGATGCGGTCCTCGCTCATCAGCTCGGAGACGATGGGCAGGCCGGTGGCCTCGCGGGTCTTTACCATATCCAGAATGCCCTCGGTCTCAAGGCCCTGGAAAGAGTAGGGAGAGGTGCGGGGCTTGTAGGCACCGCCGCGGAACAGGGTGGCACCGCCGGCCTTCACGCCCTGTGCAATGCGCAGAGCCTGCTCTGCGCCCTCGATGCTGCAGGGGCCTGCCATGACAGCGATCTTTTCCTTGCCGCCGATCTTCACGCCGCCGCAGTCGATCACGGAATCTGCCGGGTGGAACAGGCGGTTTGCACGCTTATAGGGCGCGGACACGCGGGTGACGTTGTCGATCCACGGGTTTGCCAGCACATCCCGTTCGTCGATCTTGGTGGTGTCGCCCACCAGACCGAACACGTTGTAGTCCTTGCCGGCGATCAGGGTCACGTCCAGACCCTGCTTCTCGAATTTGTCAACGATCTTTTCCAGTTCGTCCTTCGGAGTCCCTTTTTTGGTGGAGATGATCATGGGAGTTTGTTCCTTTCCTGTTTTATAAAACCCTCTCCGTCATCGCTACGCGATGCCACCTCCCCCGAGGGGGGAGGTTTTATGGCGTACCCGGGGCAGAAAAGCTCCCCCCTCGGGGGAGCTGTCGCCGCAGGCGACTGAGAGGGTTGTTTTTACATCACGATATGCGCCTTGCTGGAGCCGTCGGTGCGCAGCAGCTGGGCCAGATAAATGCAGGCGTGCAGGTAGCCCTGCGGGCCTTCCCCGATGAAGTGGCCCTGACAGCCAAAGGATACCACGTCCGTCTTGCGGAAAGGCTCCCGCTCGTCCGGGGCGTGCAGCATCACTTCCACGGCGGGTACGCCGCACAGGCGCAGCGCATCCAGAATGGCCACGCTGTAGTGGGCGTAGGCACCAGGGTTCAGCACGATGCCGTCCACCCGGCCCGCTGCGGCCTGAATTTCGTCCACGAGGTCGCCCTCGTGGTTGGACTGGCAGCAGTCGGTCTCGATACCCAGCTGCTCACAGCCTGCCTGCACATAGTCCATGATGGCGTTATAATCCAGCTCACCGGGTACGCCCGGCTCCGACCAGCGCATGATGTTGAGGTTCGGGCCGTTAAGAATCAAAAATTTCATCCAGTGCCTCCATGGCGGCATGCAGGGCATCGTCCAGCGTGCCGTTGTTGGGAATGACGGCATCTGCCGCTGCCAGATACAGCGGACGGCGCTGTGCTTCCATCTGGCGCAGGGCGTCCATGCTGGAAGAAAGCGGCCTGCCGCCGCCCACGGCCAGCGCATCCACCGGCCGGTCGATGAACAGAATGATGCCGTTCTGGTGCAGAGCACGCAGATTCTCCGGCTTTTTTACAATGCCGCCGCCGCAGGAAATGAGCTGTCGGCCCTCTTTGCCAAAGCGCTGTGTTTCGGCAGTTTCCTTTGTGCGGAAGCCGTCCTCGCCCTCGGCTGCAAAGATATCCGGGATGCTGCGGCCATCGGTCTTTACGATCTCCTCATCCAGATCCACAAAGGTACGGCCAAGGCTCTTTGCCAGCATCCTGCCGAGGGTGGTCTTGCCGGAAGAGGGCATCCCGATCAGGGCAATGTTCAGCATATCCCGGCGCAGTGCGGCGGTGATGCGCCGAATTTCAACCGGCGCATCCTCGAACTTGCGGTCCAGAAAATGTTCTGCGGCATACACCGCCTGCGCCACCAGCATTTCAAGGCCGCCCACAGCCACCGGCACGCCCGCTTCCTCGGCGCGGAGGATGAGCTCGGTCTTGTCGGGGTTGTACACCACATCCACTACAGCTTCAAGGCCCGGCATGGCGGCAACGTCCAGATTGCACACGCCTACATTGGGGTACATGCCCGCCGGGGTGGTGTTTACCACGATCTGCGCCCCGCTGGAAACGGCCTCGGCATAGCTCAGCTCGCCCTTTTCCGGGTCCGGATGGCGGCTGACGGTGAGCACCTTTGCCGCGCCCTTGTCCCGGGCCACAGCGCTGGTGGTGTTGTGGGTGCCGCCGGTGCCCAGAATAACCACCGTTTTGCCTGCAAAATTCACGCCGTGGGCGTCGCACAGGTGGGCAAAGCCCATATAATCGGTGTTATAGCCATAGAGCAGGCCGTTTTTGTTCACCACCGTGTTCACTGCTCCGATGGCCTTGGCCCGCGGGTCGATGTAGGAGCAGTATTCCATCACCAGCTTTTTATAGGGGATGGTCACATTGATGGCCTTGAACTGCCGCTTTGCCAGAAAGGCCCGGGCCTCTTCCTCGGTGGGCAGAGGGCACAGGTCGTAGTGGTAGCCGCAGAGCATCTCGTGAATGATCTTGGAGTAGGAGTGGCCGAGTTTTGCGCCGATGAGTCCGTATTCCATTTTACTCGTCCTCCTTCCGGAAGCTGGTGGGGTGGGTCATCCAAGCCTCGCCGTAGCGTGCCGTGAGCAGGTCGCCCACAGCCAGTGCGGCGACGCAGGTCTGCACGATGGCGGCTCTGGGCACGATGCAGGGGTCGTGACGGCCCTGAATGGACAGCTGCGCGTCCTTTTTGGCAAGATAGTCTACGGTATCCTGCTGCTTGTAGATGCTGGGTGTGGGTTTGACCACGGTGCGGAACACCACCGGCATCCCGTTGGCGATGCCGCCGTTGATGCCCGCATTGTGGTTGGTGGCGGTCACCACCGCACCCTCCGGCGTCATGCGGAAGGCGTCGTTTGCTTCGGAGCCGCGCATCCCGGCAAAGCCGAAGCCGGTGCCGAACTCGATGCCCTTGACGGCGGGGACGGAGAACACCAGATGTGCGATCTCGCTTTCCACGCTGTCAAAATAGGGCTCACCGATGCCTGCCGGCAGGCCGAGGATGGCGGTTTCCAGCATCCCGCCCACGCTGTCGCCCTCCGCACCGGCGGCACGGATGGCGGCTTTCATGGGTTCTTCTACGGTTTCATCCAGCACCGCAAAGCCCTCGGGCTTGCTGGCAAGGGCTTCCACCTGCGCGGCCAGCTGTGCGGCATCGTCCAGCGCAAAGCGGGTGTCCACAATGCCAGCGCACTCTGCGATATGGGTGGTGATGTCGATGCCCGCACGGTGCAGTGCGCTCAGCACAATGGCACCGCCCGCCACAAGGGCGGCCGTCACCCGGCCGGAGAAGTGCCCGCCGCCGCGCGCATCCTGAAAGCCGTGGTACTTGGCATAGGCGGTGTAGTCTGCATGGCCGGGGCGCAGAAGGTCTGCGGTCTTGGCGTAATCGCCGCTGTGGGTGTTGGTATTTTCGATCATCAGGGCAATGGCGGTGCCGGTGGTGCGGCCGTTCACCACGCCGGACAGCAGCTGCACGGCATCTGCCTCCACCCGGGGAGTGGACAGGCCGTCGCCCCGGGCACGGCGCTTGTCCATGCAGGCGGCGAGAAAAGCCTCGTCCACCGGCAGGCCTGCGGCCATGCCGTCCAGCACCGCGCCGATGGCGCGGCCATGGCTCTCGCCGAAAATGGTCAGCGAAAGGTCGCTGCCGAATGTATTTTTCATGGCTTACTCCTCAATGCCCAGCAGGGGACGCAGGCCCTCCACCGGGATGGTCTCCGCGCGCCAGCAGCCCAGACCCGGCACCTTGATAATGGTGATCTGGCCGCTCTGTGCCTTTTTGTCGTGCAGCATTTCAGCCAGCACCTTTTCCTTATCGTAAGTAGTGCGGGTGGGCAGGCCGAGGCGGCGGTACACCGCGCGCACCCGCTTCTGCAGTGCCTTGGATTCGATCATGGGCAGCATGCCCAGCGCCACGCACTCGCCGTGGTAAAGGCCCACGGTGCGACGGCCCTTGATGCCCTTGACGGCCTCGATGCCGTGGCCGATGGTGTGGCCGAAGTTGAGGGCCTTGCGCATGCCCTGCTCAGTCTCGTCCTGCTCCACGATGTTCTTCTTGAACCGCAGGCTGCGGCAGATGATCTCGCCGATCTGGGCATCTACGTCGCCATTTTCAAAGATCGCGAACAGCTCAGGGTCTGCCAGCAGGCTTGCCTTGACGGCTTCTGCCAAACCGTTGATGAAGTGGCGGCGGGGCAGAGTGGCAAGGGTGTCCGGGTCCACGATGACCAGCTTGGGCTGCCAGAAAGCGCCCACGATGTTTTTGGTATCGCCCAGATCCACGGCGGTCTTGCCGCCGATGGAGGAGTCGATCATGGAAAGGGTGGTGGTGGGGCAGTTGATGAAGTCGATGCCGCGCATATAGGTGGCAGCTGCAAAACCGGCCAGGTCGCCCACCACGCCGCCGCCCACGGCCACGACCAGGTCACCCCGGCCCATGCCGAAGTCCAGCATCTGGCGCAGCACGCTTTCCAGAATTTTAAAGCTCTTGCTGGCTTCACCCTGGGGCACCGTGATGATGCGGGCGTCCTTGCACTGGTCGGCCACCATCTGGGCATACTGGGCGGGCACGCCGCTGTCGGTGACCACGGCCACCCGGCGGTCCAGCCGGGCAAACTGGTACAGGTTTTCCAGCGAGCCGCTCTTGATGATGATGTCATAGCTGCGCTCGCCCAGATTCATGGTGAGTTTGGTTCCGATAAATTCGCTCATTTTGTATACACTCCTAACAAACGCACGGTGCGGCAGGTGCGGTCCAGCTGCTGCAGCAGGGCACCGGTCTCGTCGGCGGTGGGGTCGCCCACCAGCTCGACATAAAAACTAATATTCAAACGGCACATGAGGCATGGGCCGGCTCTTGATGGATTCCATGTTGAAGCCGCTGGCACCGATGACCTGGATCACCTCGGCGAGTTTGCCGGGCTTGTTGTCCACGGTGAACAGCAGCGAGAAGCGGTTGCCCGCCGTGGGCTTTTCGCGGCTGATCACGATAAAGCGGTGGTGTTGTCGCCGTCGGTGTTGATGCTGGGCACCAGCACCTCCAGCCCGTACAGGGCAGCGGTCTCGGCGCTGGCAATGGCGGCTTGGTCTTGTCGCCGCTTTCGGCCACGAACTTGGCGGCCATGGCGGTGTTGAGCATGGCGGTGGCCGGCAGATGGAACTGCTTTAAGAAGGTCTCGCTCTGGGCGATGGCCTGCTGATGACTGTACACGCTGCGGATCTCGGCAAGCTGGGTGCCGGGCAGCACCAGCAGGTTCTGGGAGATGGGCAGGTCGTACACGTCCACCACCCACAGGTCGGGGTGATTGTAGCACAGGTCCAGCACGGCGGAAACATCGCCCGCGTGGCTGTTCTCAAAGGGCACCACGCCGTGGGCAGCGTCCCCCCGCTCCACGGCGGCGAATACCTCGTCCCAGGTGGGGCAGCTCACGGCCTCGGCGTGGGGGAACAATGCCCGCAGCGCGATGTGCGCAAAGGCCCCCTCCACGCCCTGATAGGCGGCGCGGTTCTGGCCCAGAATGAGGGCTTCGTACTGCTTGGCCACGTCCATCATGTTCTGGACATGGTCTTTATAATAAGGGCGCAGCGCCGGGGCATGGATGCGGGCGGCGGCCTTTTCCAGCACGGCGGCTTCCCGCGCGGCATCAAAGATCGGCAGGCCGTGGGCACGCTTGTACTCGGCCACCAGCAGCACAGCGGCCATGCGCCGCTCAAACAGGGCAGCCAGCTGGGCGTCCACTTCGTCGATCTCGGCACGGGCGTGTTCCAGTGCGTCCATGGGGGTCACATCCTTTATGTCTGGTTTGGGTACGATACTCAGTAAGTATACCATAACCGGGACGAAGAAACACAAAGGCCCCTGCTTTCAGAGTGGAGAATATTTCAAATCACACCGGAGTAAAAAGACAAAAATAGAAAACGAAACTCCCCCTGTCGGCTTTGAAGGGAGCCGGGCAGAGGGAGCAAAGGGTGCTTATCGGTTCTTCCGCAGGTCCTCGCGGCTGCGGGCGGTGCCGTAGTACCGCCCGTAGGGGTTGTCGAGGTCGGCGGCGCGGGGCGCGGACGGCTGCGGGGGCTTTGCGGGGGACGGGGTGCGGTCGAACACGAACCGGCGGGCGCTCTGCCCGCTCTTTATGCGGAAGCGCATGGCCTCAGCCCTCCTTGGTCACGGTGGAAACGGCCCCGGCGGTCAGGGCCTGCCAGAGCGCTTCGCCGCCGGACAGCAGGTCAGCAGCGTCCTTGGTCCAGGCGCCCCGGATGCCGATGTAGTAGTGGCTCAGCAGTTCCTGACTGGAGCCGCTGTCGTTCTGCACGGCGTCGGAGGTGTAGTCGCCCAGGTCCAGCCCGGCCAGCACGGGGCAGTCGTCCCAGTGGTACACCATATTCCACCAGTCGTTGTCTGCGTCGGACTGGGGCAGGCTGCCGTCCAGATACCGCAGGGTGCCGGTGGTGCTCTGGAACCCGGCCGGGTCGTAGAGGATGAAGAGGGAGCTCAGGACACCCTGAATGTCGGTGGACAGTTTGGTGGTGCCGGCCATGTCAAGGTAGGCGTCCGAGTCATCGCTGCCGAAGTTCATGGTGTAGACGTTCAGCTTGACCACCACCTTGCCGTCGCCGTTCCGATCTTCGCCGTAGGCGGCAAGGGCGTCCTGCAGGGCGGTCTGGGTGGCTTCCGGCAGGTAGTGGGGGGCCACCACGGCCACATTGTAGTCGGCGTGGGTGGTAAGGAAATACTGCCCGATGAAGCAGTAGCCCACAAAGGCCGCGGCAATGCCGAGGATAATCACCCATTTCAGGTTGTAGTCCCACCAGTTGGCCCAGCGCTCCTTGCGGGTGTAGGCGCGCTTTTTGCGCGGGGTGAGGTCTTTGGGGTCGATGTCGCGTTCGTAACGGTAGCTTGCCATGGGACGGTGTCCTCCAGAATGTTTATTTCAGCTTGGCCAGAATGGTCTGGCGCACGGCTTCCGGCAGCTGCTTCTGCTCAGCCTTGCTCAGCTGCCGGCGGTGGCGGATGGGCTGGCAGGATGCAGATGTGCACCCGGCCCGGGTGGCAGCGGTTGCCGTTGCTCTCAAACAGGGCGCGGGCACCGGTTATGGCCACCGGAACCACCGGGGCACCGGTCTTGACCGCAATGCGGAATGCGCCGTTCTTGAACTCGCCGACACCGCCCTCTTCGCCCTTGTAGCGGGTGGCCCTCCGGGAAGATGACGAAGCTGCGGCCGCTCTCCACGATGGCGGTGGCGTCGTTCAGGGCGCGCACCGAGGCGCGCAGGTCGTCACGCTGCACGAACACGCAGCCCAGCAGCTTCATCCAGCGGTTCAGCAGGGGAAGTTTTTTCCAGCTCTTCCTTGGCCAGGATGCCGTGGGGCTTGTCGAGGCTGGCCAGCAGCAGGGGGATGTCGTAGTAGCTGCGGTGGTTGCCCACGAACACGCAGGGGCCTTCCTTGGGGATGTTCTCCAGCCCTTCCACGGTCAGGGTGACGCCGGTCACCTTCAGGATGCCGCGGCTCCAGCGGGGGATGTGCCGGTCCACCAGGCGCTCCACCGTCTCGGTGTCGCCGGCGGCCAGCGCCCGCTCGCCCCGGCGCAGGGTGCCGTAGTGTACGATCATGTAGCCGAACAGATACAGAAACATCGCAATGGTGCGAAAAATACTCATAAATTATCCTCCTTATGGCATGGGGATGCCAGAGCCATTGTAACATACTTTTGCAGAAAAAGGGAGAAAAAATACATTTTTTTACAATTGGGTGGCCTGTGCCCTTGCAAAATTGACAAAATCCGGGTATATTTATATCTGTAAAGCCAGCACAATGGCGCTTTCCGGCTGCGGCGGCCTGCTGCGGAACGGAAAGGAAAGAACGAGGTAACCACAGCATTATGGGTCTGTTTCCTTCTGCAAACGATTTCAAGGCGGGCAAGGGCGTTGAAAAGGACGCTCCCCGCAAGACCGGCGTCCGCCGTTTCTTTGAGCTGGTAGGGCGCGACATGAACAGCATGTTTCTGGCAAACCTGCTCACCTGCCTGGGCTTTGTGCCGGTGATCAGTCTGGTGTATATCGGCTTCCTGATGAACAACCTGCCGGTCATGCTGATCAGCGCCGCCGTGGGCGGCATCCTGGCCGGGCCGGTGCTGGCCGGGATGTACGACACCGTGCTGCGCGCCCTGCGCGACGAGGCCGGCTACTGGTGGGTGACCTACCGCAAGGCCTTCAAGCGCAACTTCAAGGCCAGCATCCTGCCGGGTGTGCTGTACTGCGTGGTGGTCACGCTGCAGATCTTCCTGGTCTATTTCTGCTTCAACATGCTGTATCACGGCACCAACGTGGGTGTGCCCCTGTGGGTGGCCACGGTGCTGAATCTGCTCGTCTTCCAGATGCTGTTTGCCTACATGTGGCCGCAGATCGCCCTGCTGGACCAGCCCCTGAGCCTGACGCTGAAGAACAGCATCAACTGCATGATCGCCTTCCTGCCCCATGCACTGGCAGCGTCCATCGTGCAGATCCTGTTCTGGGGCGTGGTGATCCTGTGCATGCCGCTGGGCCTGCTGCTCATGCTGGTGTTCGGCTTCTGGTTCGTCACCGAGGTGTCCTGTCAGATCGTGTACGGCGACCTGGACCGGGTGTTCCACATCGAGGAGAGCATCCGCAAGCTGAAGGATGCCGAGCTGGAAGCTGCCCTCCGCGAGGATTACGCCGCCGCGGAGGACGATACCGAGGAATGATCCCGCCTGTGCTGCGTGCGGAAAGGAGACTGGCCGGATGATGGAACAACGCAACAATCTGGTCCTGCAGGGCACCGAGACCTTTTCCCGCGGGCAGCTGGACAACCTTGCGCTGGAAAACGGCAGCCTTGTGCTGGACAGCGTGGCCGGACGCAGCCTGCAATACGGCAGCTACACCACGCCGGAATTTGCCATGCCGGCGTTCTGCAACCTGAGTGTGAGCTGGAACGCCAGCGCCCCCCACAACACCATGGTGGAGGTGCGGTGCCGGGTGTATGCCGGAAATGCCTGGACCGGCTGGATGAGCTTTGGCAAGTGGGCACCGGATTACCCCCGGTGCAGCACCCATGCCCAGAGCGAGGACGGCATGATCTTCCTGATGGGGGACACCGTGACGGTGGCCACCCCCGGCGGCGGCACCGGTGTGCAGCTGCAGGTGAACCTTTCCACCAACAACGATAAAGTGACCCCGGCAGTGCGGCTGCTGGCGGTGGCGGTGCGGCCCCTTACCTGGGAAAAGCACCACGGCCACCCGCTGAACCGGCGGCTCTATCTGCCGGAATACTGCCTGAACACCCACGACCCCAGCTTTGGCCGGGAGATGGACCTGCCGCTGATCATGGCGGCCCTGATGAACCGCTGGGGCGAGGATATCCTGCCCGAAGAGGTGGCCTATATCATGGAGGATATGGCCACCAGCAGCACCGCCAACGCGGCCTTTGCGGCCGCAGCCGCAGGCTGCTGCGGCTACCCCTGCTGGCAGGCATGGATGGACCTTGCCGACCTGCGTGCCCAGATCCACGACGGCTGCTCGGTGGCCGTGCAGGTGGAGCGCCGCATCCGCGGCCAGCGCGACCCGGCCCGGGTGTGGATGGGGCTGCGGGGCTTCGGCCATGACGATGCCGTGATGGCGGACTACGTTCTGCTCAACGACCCCACCGCCGACACCGACGGTGCCGTGAACTGTACCATGGCACTGGTGGATTTTATGCGCTACTTTTACCGGCCGCGCCATTGCGCTGCGGGCAAAAACCCCGCGACCTGGCGGCCAACCGGCCGCTCCGCCTCCGGTGTGAGCTGGAGCCGGGGCAGCAGCCGGGTACCTATTATTTTTCCCAGCACGGGCAGCGGGATGCGCTGCCGGACAACTTTGCCGGATGGATCGCGTGTGCTGCCCACGACGGGGTGGCGCACGCCACCACCGGCACACCGCAGCTTTGTGCGCATGGAGCGCACCGAGGACGGCGGGGTGCGTTTTCTGCCGGAAGTGCTTGCCGCAGGCGGGCGCTTCAGCGTGTATGCCGTGGACCAGACCGGCAGGATGCGGGTAGCGGAGGTACGGCTGCCAAAGCCGCGCCCCGCACCGGAACAACCAGTCACCCAAGCGCAGGACAAGCCGGACACCGCTCCGGCTGCACCCGGAGCTTTCGGGCAATAAATCGACATGGGAGGAACACATTATGGCAAAGACGATCATTACTTTGGGACGTGAGTACTGCACGGGCGGCCGTTACATCGCTGAGGATGTGGCCAATGCACTGGGCATCAAGCTTTACGACAAGGAACTGATCACCATGGCAGCAAAGCATTCCGGCTTGTCGGAAGAAGCCGTTGCCGCCAGCGAAAAACGGCACACGCACAGCCTGCTGTACAGTCTGTACACCATGGGCAATGAGCTGCCGCTGGGCGATCAGGTGTTCATTCTGCAGAGCCGCATCATCAAGCAGCTGGCCGAGGAAGGCCCCTGCGTGATCCTGGGCCGCTGCGGTGACTATGTGCTGCGGGAACGCCCGGACGTGCTGCGCGTGTTCGTGTATGCACCCAAGGAATGGCGGCTGGAATACGCAAAGACCAACCCGCTGGTCAAGGCCAAGGACGCCAAGGGCATCAAGGAGGAAGTGGAAAAGACCGACCGCAACCGTTCTGCCTACTACAACTACTACACCCAGAACCGCTGGGGTGATGCCCACAACTATGATCTGGCCATCAACGCTGCTCTGGGCCGCGAGACCTGCGTGAAGATGA
>ENA-OQBL01000185-OQBL01000185.1-human-gut-metagenome-genome-assembly--contig:-NODE-185-length-36036-cov-4.715364_pt1 | contig 36036 bp, 49 predicted proteins | sample MGYA00242747_ERZ504553 | MGnify/ENA primary metagenome ERZ504553 (study PRJEB26092, sample SAMD00036240) | human gut metagenome | host: Homo sapiens | study: EMG produced TPA metagenomics assembly of...
TCAGGTTCTCCTTTTATTATAACACTGTGGTTATTTCCTTCACGTATGGGCATAGCTTGCCCTATACTTTTATAAGGATACACTATTTTCCTGTTTTTTTCAAGGCGTTTCTGGCAAAACCTGCCGCGATACTGGCACAGAATATGTAAATTTTTTATGCCTTGACAATCCCTCCGCGGCAGGGTATAGTCAAAGAAAATTTAATTTGCTGGGGGGGGGTTATGCCTGTGCGCAGTCAAAAAGCCCGGGAGACAGCCTGGACCGGGATGCTGTTTGCCTTAGCCATCGCGCTGTCCTATCTGGAATCGCTCGTGTCGCCGCTGCTGGGGCTGATGCCGGCTATTAAATTAGGACTGTCCAACATCGTCGTCATGTACGCGCTGCTGTTTCTGCGCACCCGCACGGCGCTGCTGCTGGTTGTGTTAAAGGCGCTGTTCGCCTTTCTGACCCGCGGGGCCACCGCCGGGTTTCTGTCGCTGTGCGGCGGGGCGCTGTCTCTGGCCGTCATGCTTGTGCTGCTGCAGCTGCCGGTCAGCGGGTATATCTTCTGTGCCGGTTCGGCGCTGGCCCACAACCTGGGGCAGCTGGCCGGGGCCGCCGTGCTGCTTTCCAGCGCGATGGCACTGGGCTACGCGCCGGTGCTGCTGGCGGCAGGGCTGATCGTGGGCGGCATCAGCTGTATTTTATCCCGGGCGCTGTTTGCCGCACTGCCGAAGCAGACCGGGCAGCAGCGCCAGGGGAGTCCGTTTCAAAAATAAGAATCTTTCTTAAATTTTTATTTTGCCTATTGACATTTATTCGTACATGCCGTATAATAAAGCCGTCGACACAGGAATGTGTCCTAGGAGCAATTACAATATAACAGGAGGCAATTCTTATGACTAAGTATGTTTGCACCGTTTGTGGTTATATCGCAGAGGGTTCTATCCCCGAGTTCTGCCCGGTCTGCAAGGCCCCCGGCATCCAAGTTCATTGAGAAGAAGGACAACACCTACGTCACCGAGCATGTCGTCGGCATCGCCAAGGACGTTCCCGAGGAGATCAAGCAGGGTCTGCGCGAGAACTTCAACGGCGAGTGCAGCGAGGTCGGTATGTATCTGGCCATGAGCCGTGTCGCTGACCGCGAGGGCTATCCCGAGATCGCCGAGGCCTGGAAGCGCTACGCCTTTGAGGAGGCCGAGCATGCCTCCAAGTTTGCAGAGCTGCTGGGCGAGGTCCTGACCGACAGCACCAAGAAGAACCTGCAGATGCGCGTTGACGCCGAGTGCGGCGCCTGCGCCGGCAAGATGGATCTGGCCAAGAAGGCCAAGGAGCTGAACCTCGACGCCATCCACGACACCGTCCATGAGATGGCGAAGGACGAGGCCCGCCATGGCCGCGGTATGCAGGGCCTGCTGGACCGCTACTTCAAATAATCACTGACCAAGCCGCCCGACGCCCCGGAGCCTGAACGCTCCGGGGCGTTTTTGCATAGGATACGCAGGGGTGGTACTATGCGGCGGTGCAGTGCAAAAGACAGGCGGCAAGCCCGGCGGCGCGGTTTCTGTCTGTTGGCCGTTCTTGTACTGACTGCGGGGGTGCTGTCCCTGAACCGCTACGTCAACACCGTCGTCAAGCCGACGCTGCACGAACTGGCCGAATACGAGGCCCGCTCTGCCGCCGTGCAGGCCATGAACCGCGCCGTTGCTGCGGAGCTGACGCGCTCCCCGGCGCTGTGTGACGCGCTTTTTACACAGGGCTCCGGGCTTGTCAGTCTGGACGCCGCAGCCGCCGGGGCCGCGCAGACCCAATTTGTCAGCGCCGTGCAGACCGAGATGGACGCTCTGCCGGAGATCTGCTATGCCGTCCCGTTCGGCAGTCTGACGAACAATTCACTGCTGAGCGGCCTTGGCCCCGGGTGGCTGCTGTCGATCCGGCCCAAGGGGTATGTGCAGGGGGAGATACGCGAGACAACGCAGTCGCTTTCCATCAATACCACACGGTACAGCGCTGTTTTGCAGCTGTCCGTCACCGTCAACATGATTTTGGACGGCAGCACGGCCACGCTGACTGTTGCGGCGGACTATCCGCTGGCAAGCCTGCTCGTCTGCGGCGATATTCCGAACGCCTATGCCTCCGATTTGGATTGAATTTGCCCCCGCAGATGTGGTATACTAAACTAATACCAACAAACGGAGTGTAGCAATATGGAATTAGAGCAGGCCCGCAAACGCGCCGAAGAACTGCGCGTCATCATAGAAAAAAACAACCGCTTATACTACGACCAGGACGCCCCAGAGCTGGAGGATTTCGAGTACGACGCTTTGAACCGTGAGCTCAAGCAAATCGAAGCCGAATACCCCGAGCTGATCACGGCCAGCTCACCCACGCAGCATGTGGGCGGCACGGCCAGCAGCAAATTCAGCAAGGTGACCCATGCCGTCAAGATGGAGAGCCTGCAGGATGCGTTCTCGTTTGACGAGCTGCAGGAGTTTGACACCCGCGTGCGGGAGGCAGGCATCCGGCCCGAGTACGTCGTCGAGGCCAAAATCGACGGCCTGTCTGTCAGCCTTGAGTACCGCATGGGCCAGCTGGTGCGCGGCTCGACCCGCGGCGACGGTGTTGTCGGCGAGGATGTGACCGAGAACATCATGACCATTAAGGACATTCCGCACGAGCTGCCTGACGCGCCGGACTTTCTCGAGGTGCGCGGCGAGGTATATATGCCGCACTCGGCGTTTTTTAAATTCAAAAGAGCAGCAGGAGCTGGAGGACAAAACGCCGTTCAAGAACCCCCGCAACGCGGCGGCCGGCTCACTGCGTCAGAAGGATTCCAAATCACTGCGGAGCGCGGGCTGTCCATCTTTGTCTTTAACCTGCAGCAGTGCGAGGGCCGCACCTTCAGGACCCACCGTGAGACGCTGGACTATATCAAATCGCTGGGCTTCCCGGTTTCTCCGCGGTACAGCGTGTTTGAGAATATCGAGGATGCTATTAAAGAAATTGAAGCCATCGGCGAGGCCCGCGGCACGCTGGAATTTGACATTGACGGCGCGGTCATCAAGGTCAATGACCTGGCCGCCCGCCGCACCCTGGGCAGCACGAACAAGTTCCCACGGTGGGCCATTGCGTTCAAGTATCCGCCCGAGGTCAAGGAAAGCGTCGTGCGCAATATCGAGGTCACCGTCGGCCGCACGGGCGTGCTGACCCCGACGGCTGTGTTCGACCCGATCTTCCTTGCGGGCACCAGCGTTTCCCGCGCAAGCCTGCACAACGGCGATATTATCGCAAACTTAGGCGTCGGCATCGGGGACACCATCAAGGTGCGCAAGGCGGGGGACATCATCCCGGAGGTCATCGGCGTATCGGCCCGTCTGCCGGGCAGCAAGCCCTTTGCCATGCCCACAACCTGCCCGAGCTGCGGCGCACCCGTGGTGCATTTGCAGGACGAAACAGCCCTGCGCTGCGTCAACCCCGAATGCCCGGCACAGAGCCTGCGCAACCTCATCCACTTTGCGTCCCGCAACGCCATGGCCATTGACGGTCTGGGCGAGGCTGTGGCCATACAGCTCATCGACAAGGGGCTGGTCTCCACGGTAGCTGACCTGTACACCCTGACCGAGGAGCAGCTGCTTACGCTGGACAAATTCAAGAAAAAGAGCGCACAGAACCTTTTGAACGCAATCGAAGGCTCGAAGCGCAACAATCTTGATAAGCTGATTTTCGGCCTTGGCATCCGCAACATCGGCGACAAGGCCGCCGCGCTGCTGGGTGAGCATTTCGGCAGCATGGACGCCCTGCGCCAGGCCACTGCCGAGCAGATGTGCGAGATCGACGGCTTCGGCGAAGTCATGGCCCAGAGCGTGCTGGAATTTTTTGCAAAGGACGGCACAACCGACCTGCTGAACCGCCTTGTGCGCGACGGCGTGAACATGCAATGGACCGGCGAGAAGAAGGGCACCGCGCTGGCCGGTATGACGCTTGTCGTCACGGGCACGCTGCCGACACTCTCCCGTCAGGAGGCCGAGGCGCTCATCACCCAGAACGGCGGCAAGGCGGCTGGCTCGGTCAGCAAAAAGACGAGCTATGTTGTGGCCGGTGAGGCCGCAGGTTCCAAGCTGACAAAGGCGCAGACGCTTGGCATCCCCGTACTGGACGAGGCCGGGCTGTATCAGCTGATTGAGGATAACGGGCAATAAAACAGCATACACCTTTCAGGGGGCATCCCACCACGGGATGTCCTCTTTTTTGTTCTACCCCGCGCCGCACCCTCATACACTGGCAGTGTGAGGTGAAGAAACGATGGACGAGTACTACCGCATTCTGGAAAGCCTGCCGCCCGCACTGCGCACACCGCTGGCCAAGCTGGACGCCCACTATGCGCCGCACATTCAGGAGATCCGTCTGCGGCTGGGCCAGCCCGTACAGTTCACGATTTGCGGCAGACTGTGCCCCGCGGCCAAATTTCTGCCCGGAACGGGTCTGCCTGCCGCGCTGGAGACCGACACCCTGCGGGACTGCTTTCTGCAGCTCTGCCGCCGCTCGGTCTACGCCTATGAGGACGAGCTGAAGCAGGGGTATTTCACCGTGCAGGGCGGCTGCCGCATCGGGGTAGCGGGCTGCCGCGGGCCGGGCGGCTTTTCCGCCGTAACGTCGCTCAATCTGCGCATTGCGCGCTGGCTGACCTGTCCGCTGCCGCCCGAGCTGGAAGCACTGACCGTTGCCCCCACCGGCGGGCTGCTGCTGGCCGGCCCGCCGGGCAGCGGCAAGACCACCCTGCTGCGCTCTCTTGTGCAAAAGCTCTGCGAGGGGGACGCACTTGTCAGCGTCATTGATGAGCGCGGCGAGCTGATGGCCTGTGAGGCGGGCAGTCTGCCCCGCGCAGCGCAGATTCGGTGCGATGTCTACGCCCGCTGCACCAAGGCCGAGGGTATTGCCATGGCGCTGCGCTGCATGAACCCGCAGGTCATCGTCTGTGATGAGCTGGGCACGCCCGGCGATACCGAGGCCGTCGCACAGGGGGTCGCCTCCGGCGTTGTATTCTTTGCCACGGTACACTGTGACGACCCGGCGGGACTGCGCAAAAAGCCGGCGCTGGCCGCGCTGCTGGATACCGGTGCTTTTGCAAAGGCCGCGTTCCTGTCCGGGCGCTCCCGTCCCGGCGCGGTGGCGCAGTGGGTGACGCTGTGACGCTGCTTTTGAGGCTGCTCGGCACGCTGCTTTTACTTTTGGCCGGGATGGGCGGCGGCTTTGCCGCCGCTGCCCGCGCCGAGAACAGCCGCCGCCAGCTGCACAGCTTTGCCCGCCTGCTTACATACTTGGCCGAGCTGCTGGACGCACAGGCGCTCACCGGACCGGAGCTATTACGCCGCGCAGCGCGGACCCGGCGTTTGCCGTTTTTTGTCCCGCACCGGGGGAGAGCCTGTCCGCGCTGACACCGCCTGCCTGTATGCCGGACGCACTGCGGCAGGAGGTGCAGTCGAGCCTTTCCGCCGCCGAGGAGGCCCCGCGCCTGACGGCCTGTGCCGCGCTGCACCGCCTGGCTTCGCGCTGTGAGGCGCAGTCTGCGGAGGCCGCGGAGTACTGCCGCACGGCCCGGCGGCTATGGCCGCGGCTGGGGGGCTGCCTCGGCGCACTGGCCGCCATTTTGCTGTGGTAAGGAGTGGCCCCTATGGACATCGACCTTGTTTTTAAAATTGCCGCCACCGGCATCATCGTGGCCGTTCTGAATCAGCTGCTCATCCGCTCCGGGCGGGAGGATCAGGCCATGATGACCACGCTGGCGGGGCTGATCGTCGTGCTGTCGATGCTGGTACGGCAGATCAGTGACCTGTTTGTGCTGATCAAAGCCTTGTTTGAGCTATGAGCTATGATGCTGTTGTGCAAGCTGGCCGCCGCGGTGCTTGTGGCGGCTGTGTTGACCCTGCTCCTGAAAAAATGGACCAGCCCGCGTTCGCGTTCCTCGTCTCGGTCTGCACCGCCGCGGGGCTGCTGGCCATCGTTGTGCGGCAGGTCCAGCCGCTGCTCGACTGGCTGCGCACGCTGGACGGGTATTTTCAGGGGCAGAGCCCGGCAGTGCTTTTGCAGGTGCTGGGCATTGCGCTGGTGGCGCAGCTTGCCGCCGATACCTGCAAGGAGGCCGGGCTTTCCGCGGCGGCTACCGCCATCGAGCTCTGCGGCAGGGTGCTGGCGCTGTTGCAGGCGCTGCCGCTGCTGCAATCGCTGCTCGGCTCGTTTGCGGCCTATTTGCAGTAGTGCTTTTGTTGGCCGTACCGCCGCCTGTGTTTGCGGACGAGCTGTCCGGCGAATTGCCCAAAAGCACTCGGGACATCTTGGACGAAGGCGGCACTGACCTATCCGACACCGCCCGCTGGCGCTTTTCCGATTTATGTGACACCGTCGGTGCCTGGGCCGCCGAGGGTTTGCAGCCCGCACTGCACCTTGCGGCGCAGTCCGCCGGGTATCTGCTGCTGGCGGGGCTGCTGGGCCTGCTGGCCGGGGACCCGTACCGCGCCTATGTGGAGATCCTCGCGGTGCTCGGCTTTGGCACGCTGAGCCTTTCCGCTGCCATGCAGCTGACCGAGCTTGTCGCCGCGACGGCGCAGGACTGCCGCACCTATCTGACTGCCTTTGTGCCGGTGTTCAGCGGCCTGGCCGCCGCGGGCGGGCAGACGTCGGGGGCGCTTGTCTACAGCGGCATGTTTTTTGGCCATGTCCGGGTTTCTTTCAGCCGTCATCCAAAAGCTGCTTCTGCCTGTCATGCAGCTGTATTTCTGCTTTGCGGTCTCGGCCTGCCTGTGGGACAACCCCGGCATGGGGGATGCCGCCGCGCTGTTTTCCCGCTGCCTGCACTGGCTGCTCAAGGGCTGCGGAGCGCTGTTCAGCCTTGTGCTGGGGCTGCAAAGCGCACTGGCGGCCACGGCGGACAGTGCGGCCCTGCGAACCGGCAAGGGGCTATTGCAGGGTGTCATTCCCGTTGTCGGGGACGCCGCAGCCGCAGCGCTGACGGGCGCTGCCACCGCCGTACAGCTGCTGAAGGGTTCTCTGGCCCTGGCGGCGCTGCTGGCACTGGCCGCGCTGTTTGCCCCGGTACTGCTCCAGTGCCTTGCCTGCGCGCTGGCCTTTGCCGCCGCGGGCATCTTGGCCGGGGCCACCGGTCAAAGGCAGTGCGCACAGCTCTGCCGCCTTTACTTTGAGGGGGCACGGCTCTGCGGGTCCATGCTGGTGCTGTATTTCTTCATGATCTTTCTGTCCACGGCGCTGTTGCTGCTGGCGGGAAACGGGGGCTTGGGATGACTTCACTGCGTCACATAGCGCTGGGATGCTGCGTGCTGTCCGCGCTGGCGGGCATACTGCGGCTTTTCTGGCCGGAGAACGGCTTTAAATCCGTCATAAATGCCGTGCTGGTGCTGTATATTTTAACAGTGGGCGTGCAGCTGGTGCACGGTCTTGACTGGGACGGCCTTGTGCGGGAGCTGCGCAGCCTGCCCGATGGGCAGGACACCGCCGACTACTCCGATTACAGCCGGGAGCTTGCGCTGGCCGCCTCGGTGGATGCCGTGCGCGAGGTTTTGCGGAACGCCGGAATCAACGCTGCGGTCAGCTGGCAGAATGGCGTATGTGTCATCACACCCGTGGACCCGCGCGACAAGCCCGCCATTGAGGCCCTGCTCGCCGTTAATGCGGGGGAGCTGCCCTGGCGCTTTGCGGAGGCTGCCCCATGACGCCCGGGAGCGTCTAGCCCCGCTGGCCGCCCGGCTGCGCGCAGCGCTGGCAGATGAAAAGCAGCGGGTAAACCTGCTGGTCTGCATGGGGCTGGCCGGGCTGTTGCTGCTGGCGATCTCGTCCTGGCTGCCCGCGGACAGCAGCACGCAGAGCGCCGCGCCAGCCGCCAAGACCGACAGCACCGCCGACTATGCCGCAGAGCTGGAGACCCGCCTGACCGCACTGATCTCCCGTGTGGAGGGTGCGGGCAAGACTGCCGTCATGGTCACGCTGGAATCCGGCAGCGAGAGCATCTATGCTACCCGACACCGACAGCGACGGCAGCTCCACCCACGTGCTTTTGGGCAGCGGCGGGGCGGACGGCCTTGTGGAGACCGTCGAGACGCCCCGCGTACTCGGCGTCGCCGTTGTCTGCGAGGGCGGCGGCAGTGCTGCCGTGCAGAGCCGCGTCACCGCCTTGGTGCAGGCACTGACCGGCATCGGCACCAATCATATCACCGTTGCAAAATGGCATCGGCCAACTAGAGGGAGGAACACCATGAAGCAACTTTCTGCCAAGCTGAAAAGCCGCGGCGCAACTGCCGTCGTTCTGACACTGGCGCTGGGAGCCGCCGTGTACCTGAACTGGTCCTTCTCCCGCGAGGCCCCGCCCAGTCTGGTCGTGTCAGACACCGCCGGGGAAGCCGTGGAGACCTCGGCCCAGGCCGCCGAGCCAGTCACAGACCCGCTCGTGCTGGAGACAGCTGCCGGGGCCGATACGCAGATGATGAGCGCTGAGGAAACCTCCAACAAGAACTACGGCGAGGCCCAGCTCGTCAGCGTAAACAAGGACTCCGGCACCGAGTTTTTTGAGTCCGCTCGCTTAACGCGCAGCAAGGCGCGGGATGAGGCGCTGGACACCCTGAAAAAGTCCCTGAAGGACACCAAGCTGACCAGCGAGGAGAAGGAGCAGCTGACGACCCAGCTGAGTGACCGCATCAGCAATATCACGCTTGAAACCAAGCTGGAAACGCTCATCAAGTCGAAGGGCTTTACCGACTGCGTGGTGAATCTGGAGGGCAGCAAGGCCAATGTGACTGTCATGACCGAGAGCGACGCCCTGACTGCCGAGGAGGTCACCCGCATACGTGACGCACTTTTGAGCCAGTGCAAGGAGCTGACTGCACAGGACATTACGATTGTAGAGGTAAAATAACTGAACATTCTGTTGCAAACCGTGCTGTTTTGTGGTACACTGATTTATATTAGTAGAACTATGGCCGCAAGGCCGTTTGCAACGGGAGGGTACACACTATGGATGTACACAATACCATCGGCGGCAGCTTACAGATCTCGACCGAGGTTATCGCAAAAATTGCGCGTCTGGCCGCGCTGGAGGTTGACGGCGTTGCCGATGTAGCCACCGGCACCAGCCAGAACGTCCGCTCGCTTCTGGGCCGCACCGGCCTGCAGAAGCCGGTCACCGTCGTCATGGAGGACGGCATTGCTACAGTCACGGTGCACCTCACCGTTGTGTACGGCAGCAAGGTCATGCCCCTGTGCGAAAAGGTGCAGGAGAACGTCAAGCAGACGATCCAGAACATGACGGGCATCACCGTGTCCCGCGTGGATGTTCTGGTCGTGGGCCTGACCGACGCAGCCGAAAAAGAGTAAGGGCAATACCGCACAATTCCCGCCTTACGGCTTAAGCACCGCTCCGGCGGCTGCGGCACGGCATCTGCGTTGCCAAAATGCTCGATAATGTCGGGTTGCGGTACCCGCATCGTGCTTCGGGGGCAAAAGCCCCTCGCACTCTGCGACCGCTGCCCCTGCTTCGGTTCGCTGCATCCGCCACTGGCGGCGCTCACCTTTGCAGCATCCAGTATTATCTGCGCTTTTGGCTTAGCATCTGCCGCACCTCGCTCGCCGTATCGGCACTTAGAATTATGCGGTATCGCCTAAGAGAATCAAGGAAAGACAGGAACTTTACGTATGGAGAAAAAGCTGACCCGCCGCGAATCCCGCGAGACGGCCTTCTTGACGGCGTTTGCCGCCACGTTTGAACCCGAAGAGCCGACGGTCCCCGCCGAGGAGCACGCCGCCCCAGACGCATTCGCCAACCAGCTGCTGGCCGCCATGAACGACCACGCCGCCGGGCTGGATGAGATCATCACCGCCCACCTGAAGGGCTGGACGCTTTCCCGCGTGCCCCGCGTGAGCCTGGTTGCCCTGCGCCTGGCCCTGGCCGAGATGCTGTACGGCGACGAGCAGAAGCCCGGCGTCGCCATCAACGAGGCTGTCGAGCTGGTCAAGAAATACGGTGCCGAGGACGACTACCAGTTCGTCAACGGCCTGTTGGGTGCCGTTGCGCGTGAGCGCGGCGAGACCCCAGAACCCCAATGCTGACGCTGGGCATCGACACCAGCAATTATGCAACCTCTCTGGCAGTGTTTGACACAGACGCCGGAGAGGTTGTTTGCGATTGCCAAAAAATTTTTGCCCGTCAAGGAAGGGCAGCTCGGTCTGCGGCAGAGCGACGCGCTGTTCCACCACACGGCAGCCCTGCCCGCCATGCTGGCGGAGCTGGGCGCAAGGGCCGACCTGACGCAGGTCAGGGCCGTTGGCGTGTCCGCCAGGCCGCGCCCCGTGGAGGGGTCGTATATGCCGTGCTTTCTGGCCGGTGTCAGCGCCGCGACGGCGTTCAGCCTGTCCCGCGCGCTGCCGCTCATCGAGCTGACACACCAGCAGGGGCATATTGCCGCGGCGCTGTACGCGGCGGGGGATTTCACGCTGTTTGAGCGGGAGTCGCTTGTATTTCATGTCTCCGGCGGCACCACCGACCTTCTTTTGTGCCATGGGGCCGAGCGCATCACGCCGCTGGGCACAAGCAGCGATCTGTACGCCGGACAGGCTGTGGACCGCCTCGGCGTCAAGCTGGGCTTTCCCTTCCCGGCGGGCGTCTATGTCAGCGAGCAAGCCGCTTTGTGTAAAGAAAAAGTCCATCCCAAGGTCAGTGTACACGGGCTGACGTGCAGTCTGTCCGGCCTTGAGAACCAGTGCGCAAAGCTGCTGGCCGACGGGCATGACGCGCCCTATGTCTGCAAAATACTGTCTGCTCTGCGTGGGCGAAACGCTTGTGCGGATGGCAAACAACGCCCTGGCCGAGCATCCGGGTCTGCCCGTGGATTTTTGCGGGCGGCGTTATGAGCAGCGATCTGATCCGCACCTATGTGACGAACCGCGTGCCGAACGCACATTTTGTACCGGGAAAATTTGCCAGTGACAATGCCATTGGCATCTCGATCCTGGCGGCGAGGGAGTGTGGCGCATGGCCGACTACATCAATGTAACCAGCCTGAACCGGCTGGCAAAGCGCGTATTGGAGCAATGCGACCCGCTGAACGATCTGATCGTCTGCGGGGAGATTTCCGGCTTACGCGGCATTACAAGAGCGGGCATCTGTATTTCACACTCAAGGATGAGAACGCCTCCATCAAAACTGTCATGTTCCGCTCCCAGGCACAGCTTTTGAATTTCGAACCGCAGAACGGTATGCTGGTGCTCGTCTACGGACGCGCCACGATTTATGAGCGGGACGGCGCGTTCCAGCTCTACGCTGACTATATGAAGCCCTTCGGCGCGGGTGCCGCGCAGATGGCGTTTGACGCGCTGTACAAAAAGCTGGAGGCCGAGGGGTTGTTTGCGCCCGAGCGCAAGCGCCCGCTGCCCGCCGTACCGAGGTGTATCGGCGTTGTCACGAGCAAGACCGGCGCAGCGTGGCAGGACGTGCAGAACGTCATTGGCCGTCGCTGGCCGATGGTGAAATTGCTGCTGGCCCCCGTCAGCGTGCAGGGCATCGAGGCTGAAAAGAGTATCGTGGACGGCATCCGCAGGCTGGACCGCGACCCGCGGCCCGACCTGATCCTGGTCACCCGCGGCGGCGGCAGCAAAGAGGATCTGTGGGTGTTCAACTCCGAGCGTATCGTCCGCGCGGCAGCCGCTTGCCGCAGGCCGGTGGTCTCGGCGGTAGGGCATGAGATCGACACTTCGATTCTGGACTATGTTGCCGACCTGCGTGCGCCGACACCGTCCGCCGCGGCGGAGCTCTGCGTGCCCGATCAGGGGGATGTACGGCAGAAAATACTCATTTTGCAGCAAAATATTCAAAAAAAAATATACAGAATTGCTGCAATCTATGCTATAATAGGTTTAACCAGCTGGCCACGGCGCAGCTTTTGCAGCGTCAGCACCAGCAGTTAGACCGCCGCGGGCAGGAGCTTGCCATTGTGCAGGCCGCTGTCCTGCAGGCCGCACAGCGCCATGTGCAGGATGCCCGGCGCAGCCTGCAAAGTGCCGCTGCGGTGGCGGAATCCCTAAGCCCTTACGCGGTGCTGGCCCGCGGCTACGCGCTGCCGGAGCAAAACGGCACGCCCTGCGTCGTCGAAACACTGCGTCCCGGCGAGACCGTGACGCTGCGCGGCGCCAGAGCCGCCGCCGAATGCCGCGTGGAAGCGGTACACACTTTGGAACAAAAAACAGGGGAGTGATACCCGATGAAGCAGCCCAAATCCTTCGAGGAAGGCATGGACCGCCTGCAGGGACTTCTGACCCAGCTGCAGGATGAAGCCACACCGCTGGCTGATTCCGTCAAGCTGTACGCCGAGGCCGCCGGGCTGATCCATTACTGTAATACAGCGCTGGACAAGGCCCGGCTGCAGGTCGAGGAGATCGACGCCAGCCTTGCCCCGGATGTGGAGGTGCCCCATGACGCATGAGGAATATAAGCAGCAGCTTGCCGCCTGGGCCGGTCTGACCGAAAAGCGCCTGGCCGCATTGTGCGATGAATACCTGCCGCAGCAGTCTGAGCTGGGGCAGGCCGCGCGCTACAGCCTTCTGGGCGGCGGCAAACGGGTGCGCGCCGTGCTGACGCTGGCCTCCTGCCAGCTGGCCGGTGCCGACGCTGCCGATGCGTTGGACTATGCCTGTGCGCTGGAAATGCTGCACTGCTACTCGCTCATTCACGATGATATGCCCTGCATGGACAACGATGATTTCCGCCGCGGACGCCCGAGCTGCCATAAGCAGTTTGGCGAGGCTACGGCCCTGCTGGCCGCGGACGCACTGGTCACGGCAGCGTTTGAGGTCCTTGCCCATGCAAAGTGCTCTGCCGAGAGCCGCATTGAGGCCGTGCAGCTGCTGGCCAGAGGCGGCGGGGACCGCGGCATGCTCTACGGCCAGGAGCTGGACAAGCATTTTGAAACTGTGCGCGCCGGTGAGGCCGAGCTTTTAAACCTGCACGCCCACAAAACCGGTGCGCTCATCATTGCCGCCGTCGAGCTGGGCTGTGCCGCCGCGGGTGTGCGCCCCGACACGGACACCCGCAAGGCGCTGGTGCGCTACGCTGCCGAGCTTGGTCTGGTTTTCCAGATCGTCGATGACATTCTGGACGTCACCTCTACGACGGAGGAGCTTGGCAAGCCCGTGGGCAGCGACGCCGACAACGACAAAACCACCTTTATCACGCTGTACGGTTTACAGGGCGCACACGAGGAAGCCGAGCGCCACAATGCCGCAGCGCTGGCCGCGCTGGATGCGCTTGGCCCCGGGGCAGATTTTCTGCGCCTGATGGCAGCGGAGCTGCTGGAACGTAAGAAATAAGGATGTGATCCCATGCCACTGCTGCGCGCTGCGCTGAGTTGGAATTTTGTGCTGGCTACGGCGATTTGTGCATCGCTGCTGGCCCAGCTTATTAAGGTTCTTCTGAATCTGTTTATCTTCCACCGCTTTATTGCCGAGCGTATGTGGGGTGCGGGCGGCATGCCCAGCTCCCACTCGGCCACGGTCTGCGCCATGGTCGTTGCCACGGGGCGGTACTGCGGCGTCAATTCCCCGCTCTTCGCCATTGCGGCGGTGCTGTCCATCATTGTCATGTATGACGCCATGGGCGTGCGCTACGAGACCGGCGAGCAGGCCAAGGTGCTGAACCGGATGTTCACCGAATGGATGGACCAGGGGTTTGAGCAGTTCCAGCTGCCCCACGGCAAAAAGCTGAAGGAAATGGTCGGCCATACGCCGATCGAAGTTGTGACCGGTGCGGCGCTCGGCATTGTGCTGGGCTTTGCCATGCCGATGGTGTAAAAACGAGGTGCGTATATGAGCTATCCCTTGCTGGAGCGCATCAATGCGCCCGGAGAAATAAAAAATCTGCCCGCGTCCGATATGCCCGCCCTGTGTGAGGAGATCCGGCAGTTTTTGATCAAGAGCGTTTCCGAGACCGGCGGCCATCTGTCGTCGAACCTCGGTGTTGTGGAGCTGACGGTGGCCCTGCACCGCGTGCTGGACTTCCCGCAGGACAAGCTGCTGTTTGACGTCGGCCATCAGTGCTACACCCACAAGCTGCTGACCGGGCGGCGCGAGGGCTTCGCCCAGCTGCGCCGCAAAAACGGCATTTCCGGCTTTCCCAGCCCGCGGGAGAGCGATTGTGACCCCTTTATTGCCGGCCACGGCAGTGCGGCGCTGTCAACAGCCATCGGCATTGCCCGCGCCAAAAAGCTCAAGAACGAGCCGGGCAAGGTCGTGGTCATCGTTGGCGACGGTGCGTTTACCGGCGGCATGGTCTACGAGGGCATGAACAATGTCAGCAAGCTGAACAATCTGATCGTCATCCTGAACGATAACAAGATGTCGATTTCCAAAAATGTCGGCCAGATGGCGAATTATCTGACCAAGCTGCGCACCGACCCGAAGTACTCCCACGTCAAGGCCCACATGGAGACGACGCTCGAGCGCATCCCCGTGGCAGGTGACGCGCTGGTCAGGGTCTTGCAGGGCGGCAAGCAGCTGATCCGCCGCGGCATCTACAAGTCCACGATGTTTGAGGAGATGGGCTTCCAGTATATCGGGCCCATCGACGGCCATGATGTGGGCATGCTGACCCACACGCTGACGAACCTGCGCGGCGAGCAGTATGCGCCGGTTTTCCTGCACGTCGTCACCAAAAAGGGCAGGGGCCTGAAGCCCGCCGAGGAGAACCCCGGCGAGTTCCACGCCGTATCGTCCATCGATTTGAACCATCTGACTGACCCCGAGCTGTCACCGAAGGATTCCTTCTCGTCTACGTTCGGCTGTGCGCTGGCAGATTTGGGCGACGACGAGCCGCGGCTGTGCGGCATCACCGCCGCCATGAAGTACGGCACCGGTCTGAACTTCTTCAAGCACCGCCATCCCGGGCGTTTCTTTGACGTCGGCATGGCGGAGGAACACGCCGTCACGTTTGCGGCGGGCCTGGCTAGCCAGGGGCTGCTGCCCGTAGTCGCCATCTATTCCACATTTTTCCAGCGCGCCTACGACCAGATCATCCATGATGTCAATCTGATGCAGCTGGATGTGCTGTTCGCTGTGGACCGTGCGGGGCTGGTGCCCGGCGACGGTGCCACACACCAGGGCATTTACGATGTTGCGTTCTTCTCGAATGTGAACATCCCGATTTTTGCCCCCGCCAACTATGCGGAGCTGCGCTACTGGCTGACCTATCTTGTGCGCAAGGCACACGGGCCCGCGGGATGATCCGCTATGCTCGCGGCGGCGAGAACCCCGCACTGGCGGCGCTGCCCTGCACAGGCGCGCGCTACGATGTGCTGGACCCTGTCGATGGCGCACGTGTCGCGCTTGTCAGCTACGGTGCCGAGACCGAGGAGATCATTGCCGCCAAGGATCTGCTGGCCCAGCATGGCGTGCAGGCGGACTGCGTCAAGCTGACGCAGCTTTACCCGCTGCCGGACGGTGTGTGCGATACACTGAAGCATTACGACACGATTTTGTTTGCCGAGGATACGGTGCGCACCGGCGGCATCGGCGAGCAGCTGGGCTTTGCCATGCAGCAATGCGGCTGGCAGGGCGAATTCCTGCTGCATACCGTGGACAACAGCCATCTGCTGCACGCCAATGTGCCCGAGCTGCGCAAGGATCAGCAGCTTGACGCTGCGGCCCTCTGCACAGATATTTTGAACGCTTTAAAGGAGAAACAGGCATGAGCAAGATTCGCCTGGATCAATACCTGTGCCAGAACGGACTGGTACAGAGCCGTGAGCGCGCCAAGGCGCTCATCATGTCCGGCATCGTCTTTGTCAACGAGCAGAAGGTCGACAAGGCCGGTGAGATGATCGCCCCCGACGCCAAGGTCAAGGTGCGCGGGCATGACATCGGCTATGTCAGCCGCGGCGGCCTCAAGCTGGAAAAGGCCATGCAGGTCTTTCCGATGCGCCCGGACGGCAAAGTCTGCATGGACATTGGCGCGTCCACGGGCGGCTTTACCGACTGTATGCTGCAAAACGGCGCGGTCAAGGTCTACGCCGTCGATGTGGGCTACGGCCAGCTGGCGTGGAGCCTGCGCACCGATGCGCGCGTCATCAATATGGAAAGAACGAACATCCGCAATGTAAAGCCTGAGGACCTGACAGAGCCGGTTGCGTTCTTCAGCGTGGACGTTTCGTTCATCTCGCTCAAGCATATCTTCCCGGTGGCAGACGCCATCTGCACGCCGGACGCTGTCGGCGTCTGCCTGGTCAAGCCGCAGTTTGAGGCTGGCCGCGAGAAGGTCGGCAAAAAGGGCGTCGTGCGCGACCCGGCTACCCACCGCGAGGTACTGAAAATGGCCGAGGGGTATGCCATGGCGAACCACTTTACCCCCGCGGGCCTGGACTTTTCGCCCATCAAGGGACCCGAGGGCAACATTGAATACCTGATGTACGTCCAGCACTGTGATGCCCCGCAGCCGCTGCCGGAGGGCCTGATTGAAAAGGTCGTCGCAGCCTCCCACGATACGCTGGATAAAGCGCCCAATCTGCACTGAGAAAGGACCCTGACACAATGTCGGTTTTGCTGATTCCCAACCCGACCAAGGACACCGGGCTTGCCGTTACGCGGCAGGCTGCCGCTGTGCTGGCCGGGCTGGGCGTGCCGGTCTTGATGCCGCAGCCCTTTGCGAACGAATTTGGTTCTGCCTGGCTGACGGGTGTGCATTTTCTGCCCGAGGCAGATGCCTACCGCGCCGCCGATCAGGTCGTGACCATCGGCGGTGACGGCACGCTGCTGCGCGCCGGGCTTTCCTGCATGAAGCACGGCAAGCCCGTTCTGGGTGTCAATCTTGGCCGCACCGGCTTTCTGGCGACCTGCGAGGTCGGTGAGCTTACGGCCAAGCTCAAACGGCTGGCTGCGGGGGAGTTCACCCTTGCCAACCGCCGTCTGCTCCACGCCGAAGCCCCGGCCCACGGTTGGCAGGCTGACGCCATCAATGACCTTGTGGTGTTCGGTCAGACCCGGCTGCACCCGATGGATTATAAGGTGTACTGCGACGGCGCATTGGTGGGCAGCTACCGCAGCGACGGCATGATTCTGGCAACGCCGACGGGCTCCACCGCGTACTCGTTCTCGGCGGGCGGGCCGATCCTGGACGCCGCCGCGGACGTATTGGTCCTGACGCCGGTCTGTGCGCACAATGTACACGCCGCGCCGCTTGTGTTTGCGGCTGACCGCCATCTGAAAATTATCGCCGATGCCGAAAACCGCGACGGCAGCTTTGCCTGTGCGGACAGCAGCGCCCAGTGCGACCTGCTGCCGGGTGAAAGCCTGTTGGTGACCGGCTGTGGGCAGCGCCTGCGGTTGATCGCCTTCGACGACGCGGAACAGTTCCATGCGATTGAAAACAAATTGATGAGGAGATGATCCCTGTGAAAAGTGCACGTCATCAGGCAATTCTTGACCTGATCGAACAGCACCCTATTGACCGGCAGGAGGACCTGCTTACCCACCTGCGGGAGGAAGGCTTTGACGTGACGCAGGCCACGGTATCCCGCGATATTCGTGAGTTGCAGCTGGTCAAAACAGCCACCGCTGACGGGCGTTACCGCTACGTGCCGGCGTCTGCGTCCGGCAAGGTAACGCATTCACCCAGCCGGTTTGAGATGATTTTCCGCGAGTCGGTGCTCAAGGTGGATTACGCCGGGCACATGGTACTGGTCAAGTGTTTTTCCGGCATGGCCAACGCTGCGTGCGAGGTGTTCGACGCCAAGCAGTGGGACAATGTCGTCGGCACGCTTTCCGGCGATGACACGTTCTTTATCTTGATGCGCAGCGAGGATGACGCAGCCGCCATCTGCAAGCAGCTGCAGCAGTACACCCGCCGCGGGTAATTTTAACGACAGGGAGGAGCTGCCCCATGCTGGCAAGCCTGAAAATTGAAAATGTAGCCGTTATTGAAAAAGCCGAGGTGAATTTCACTCCCGGCTTTAACGTGCTGACAGGTGAGACCGGTGCCGGTAAATCCATCCTGATCGACTCCATCAATGCGATTTTAGGCAACCGCACCTCGCGTGAGCTGGTGCGAAGCGGCGCACAGAAGGCGTGCATCTGGGCAACGTTTGAGAGTATCCCGGCCTCCGTCAAAAAGCAGCTGGAAAAATGCGGCTACGAGGTCACCGACGACCTGCTTTTGTACCGCGAGATCAACGCCGAGGGCAAGGGCAGCTGCCGCGTCAACGGCATGCCCGCCACGGCGGCGGTGGTGCGGGACATTTCGTCGGGCCTGCTCTCCATCCACGGCCAGCATGACAGCCAGAGCCTGACAAACCCGGCACTGCATCTGGGGCTGCTGGATCAGTATGCCCAGAACCGCGATTTGTTCGCCGAGTATTACCGCCGCTACCGCGAGCTGGTCACGGTCAAGCGGCAGCTGGATGCCCTGAACGCAAGCGAATCCGACAAACAGCGCCGCATTGAGGCGCTGACCGCCGAGATCGACACCATCGACGCCGCGGCCCTGCAGCCCGGCGAGGAAAAGACGCTGCAGGAACGCAAGAACGTCATCACCCACGCCCAGAGCATTCTGGCGGGCATCACCGCCGCCCATCTGGCGCTGGCCGGTGACGAGGACGGTGAGCAGGCGGGCGCGGCAGACCTCTTGGGCGGGGCCGTTGACGGACTGCAGAACAGTGCGCGGCTCGACGAGTCGCTGACGGCCATGTCCGAGCGGCTGAACGACCTGTACTACAGCGCGCGCGAGCTGGCTACCGACCTGGCAGACCGGCTGGACGCCTACGGCTTTGACGCCGGGGAGCTGGACCAGATCGAAACGCGGCTTGATACGATCTACCGCATCAAGCAGAAGTTCGGCATGGAGGTCGACGAGCTGCTGGCACGGCGTGAGGCCTCCGCTGCAGAGCTGGAGACATTCCAGTCGTCGGGGCAGAAGATCGCCGAGCTGAAAGCGCAGATGCAGACGCTGTATGCCGCCGCCAAGGAGGCTGCCGAGAAACTGACCCAGAGCCGCCTGAAAGGCTTTGCTGCCATGAACAAGGAGATGAAGGCGGCGCTGGAATTTCTGAACATGCCTGGCATCCGCTTTGCGCTCAAGCATACGCGGGGGCCGCTGTCCTCCCACGGGCAGGATACCGTGGAATTTTTGATTTCGACGAACCCCGGCGAGGAGCCGAAGCCGCTGGCAAAGATCGCGTCCGGCGGTGAGCTTTCCCGCATTATGCTGGCGTTCAAGAGCGCGCTGGCGGACCGCGACGCGCTGCCGACGGTCATCTACGATGAGATCGACACCGGCGTTTCCGGCCTGGCCGCGGGGCGCATCGGGCAGCTGCTGCACCAGACGGCCAGGGGGCATCAGGTGCTTTGCATCACCCACACGCCGCAGGTCGCTGCGTTTGCGGACAACCAGCTGCTGATCCAGAAGAATGTCCGCAAGGACCGCACGTTCACCGAGATCCACACGCTTGACATGGATGGCCGCGTGGAGGTGCTGGCACGGATGATCTCCGGCGACAAGGTCAGCGAGTTGAGCCTGGCCAGTGCGCGGGAATTGATTGAGAAATCCAAATAGCCCTCGCGCCGGCTGCGGGCGCATTCTATATGCACCACCCCTTGACAACCCGTGTTGGATATGATACAGTATCTTTTGTTAAATGCAGTGATGGGACCCAGTACCCGTCTGTTATGCTTCAGAGAAGCCCCGGTTGGTGCAAGGGGTCGGCAGTGCAGGCGGCGGAATACAGCCCGGAGCAGCAGGCTGAACGCGAAAGCCAGTAGGCTGTGCCGTGTGCGCACGTTACAGCGCTTGGGGTGTACGCAGCCCTTTGTCTGCCGCACCCGCGAAGGCCCGCCGCCGTGAGGGACGGGCAAACAGAGGTGGTACCGCGAACTTTCGCCCTCTGCCAAATTCACATTTGGCAGGGGCTTTTATTTTTGCCCTTGCCGCAACAAACGGAGGTAAAACTCATGACAATTTATGACGAACTGAAGGCCCGCGGCCTGATTGCCCAGGTCACCGACGAGGAAGAGATCAAGGAGGTCATCAACAACGGCAAGGCCACGTTCTACATTGGCTTTGACTGCACGGCGGACAGCCTGACTGCCGGTCACTTTATGGCCCTGACCCTGATGAAGCGCCTGCAGCAGGCCGGCAACCGCCCCATTGCCCTGATCGGCGGCGGCACGACGATGATCGGTGACCCGTCTGGCCGTACCGATATGCGCAAGATGCTGACCAAGGAGGACATCGACCACAACGCCGAGTGCTTCAAGCGTCAGATGGAGCGCTTTATTGAATTCGGCGAGGGCAAGGCCCTGATGCTGAACAACGCCGACTGGCTGCTGGACCTGAACTACATTGAGCTACTGCGCGAGGTCGGCCCCTGCTTCAGCGTGAACAACATGCTGCGCGCCGAGTGCTACAAGCAGCGCATGGAGAAGGGCCTGTCCTTCCTCGAGTTCAACTACATGATCATGCAGAGCTACGACTTCTACCATCTGTTCCAGAATTACGGCTGCAATATGGAGTTCGGCGGCGACGACCAGTGGAGCAACATGCTGGGCGGCACCGAGCTGATCCGCCGCAAACTGGGCAAGGATGCCTACGCCATGACCATCACGCTGCTGACCGACTCCCAGGGCAAGAAGATGGGCAAGACCGCGGGCAACGCCGTCTGGCTTGACCCCAACAAGACGAGCCCGTTCGAGTTCTACCAGTACTGGCGCAACGTCGGCGACGCGGATGTGCTCAAGTGCATCCGTATGCTGACCTTCCTGCCTCTGGAGCAGATCGACGAGATGGACCACTGGGAGGGTGAGCAGTTGAACAAGGCCAAGGAGATTCTGGCCTACGAGCTGACGAAGATGGTCCACGGTGAGGAGGAGGCCGAAAAGGCGCAGGCTACTGCCCGCGGCCTGTTCAGCGGTGCCGCCGACCACGAGAATATGCCCAGCACGAAGCTGGACGCCGAGCTTGTCAAGGACGGTGGTGTCGGCCTGCTGGCCGCCATGGTCGCTGCGGGTCTGTGCGGCTCCAACCGTGAAGCCCGCCAGCTTGTCCAGCAGGGCGGCGTCCTCGTCGACGGCGAGAAGGTCTCCGACCCGAAGGCTGTTCTGACCGTTGACGCGCTGAACAAGGGCGTCGTCATCAAGAAGGGCAAGAAGGTTTACCACAAGGTCGCGCTATAAAGCATGGTTGCTTTACAGCAATCCCGACACATAAATACAAGGCCGCAATCCTCCCGCCCGCACCACAAACGGTGTTGGACAGAGGGATTTTTGTATGGTATACTGGAACAAATCGAAATTTATAAAGGAGAATATTGATGAAACTGTTTTTATGTTCGCACTTTTCAAGTGTAGGAAGTCTGATAAAGGAAGAAATTGAAAATTAAAAAAGTCGCATTTATTCCAACAGCTTCGCTGCGTGAAGGCTACACCGGTTATGTCGGCTCGGCTCGAAAATTATTCAAAAAGTTGGGAGCAATCGTAACTGAAATTGATATTTCAACGGAGGCCTATTCAACGATACAGTCTGTTTTTGAAGATGCGGATGTGATATATTTTACCGGCGGAAATTCTTTTTTCCTTATAGACCAGCTCCGTAAAACGGGAACGGATGAGCTGTTGAAGAAAGAATTGGCAAAGGGAAAACTGATGATTGGTGAATCGGCAGGTGCGATTATATGCGCTCCAAGCATCCAATATATCGAGCAAATGGATGAAAAGCCGGAGGACTACTCACAAGAAGATGATGCAGGGCTTGATTTGATTGATTTCTATGTTCTTCCGCATTATCTTACAGCACCATTTAAGAAAGTTACCGAGAAAATAATGACTGAGTTTTCGGATTTGAATCTATGCCCAATTAACAACCGTCAGGGAATTGTAATTGATGGTGAAGATTCAAAGGTTATTTGCAAAGACTAATTTGAAAATTCCAGTTTGTGCGTCGGTGCGTCGAGAACGCCGCCCCGACGGATTGCAACCCACAAAAGGTGCAGCCTTGCAAAAGGGCTGCACCTTTTTGTGATGCCTATTTTCCTCAGCACTGGCGCATCAAACGGACGTAAAATCTCACGGCGCGTCCTACGGTCTCGGCGCGGATACGCTCGTTATTGCTGTGCGGGGTGCCGCACTCCTCAGCGGTCAGGTCGGTTATTAAAATTGCACTTTTCCGGCTGCAAATGTTTTTATACTGCGCATACTTGCCCCCGGGCGTGTTTTGGGCTATAATAAAGGGAGTATCGACTTTCAGGAGGCATCCATGCCCAAAGAGAAACTCAAAACCATCTACGTCTGTACCCAATGCGGCGAGACCAGCCCCCGCTGGCTGGGGCGCTGCCCGTCCTGCGGCGCGTGGAATACCATGACCGAGGATGTCGTAGCCGAGCCTGCCAAAGCGTCCTCCGGCAAGGCCGCCGCTGCGCCGCGTGTAACGGGGCAGACAAGCCTTGTGCCGCAGAAGCTGAAAAGCATCAGCTCCACCGAGGAAAAAAGCCGCATCGTGACTGGCATCAGCGAACTGGACCGGGTCCTGGGCGGCGGTATCGTCATCGGCAGTGTAACGCTGATCGGCGGTGAGCCGGGCATCGGCAAGTCCACGATTTTGCTGCAGCTCTGCGGCGAGGTCAGCAAAACCAAAAATGTGCTCTACGTCACGGGCGAGGAATCGGTGCGGCAGATCAAGCTGCGTGCCGTCCGCCTGAACGTACCCGAGGACAATATCTCCCTCGTTGCCGAGAGCGACGTGGACGAGATCTGCGGTCTGATCGAATCGATGAAACCCGATTTGGTCGTTATCGATTCGATCCAGACGATGCGCTGCACGGATATTTCGTCGTCGTCCGGCACGGTCAGTCAGGTCAAGGAGAGCTCGGCGCGCTTTTTAAATGTAGCAAAAACGCTGGAGATTCCAACCTTCATCGTCGGCCATGTCAACAAGGACGGCGCGATTGCCGGTCCCAAGGTCATGGAGCATATTGTGGATACCGTGCTTTACTTTGAGGGCGACAAGACCTTGCCGTACCGCGTGCTGCGGGCCGTCAAGAACCGCTACGGCTCCACGAATGAGATCGGTATGTTCGATATGACAGGCCGCGGCCTTGCGCAGATCGAGAACCCGTCACAGGTCATGCTGGAGGGGCGGCCCATCGGCATCAGCGGCACCTGCGTGGCCTGCGTCATGGAAGGCACGCGCCCGGTGCTGAGCGAAATTCAGGCGCTGGCGACGAAAACAAGCTTTCCCAGCCCGCGGCGCACGGCGAGCGGCTTTGACTACAACCGCATGTACCTGCTTTTGGCCGTGCTGGAAAAGCGCGCCGGATACGCCTTTTACAATCAGGATGTCTACATCAACATCATCGGCGGCCTGAAACTGGACGAGACTGCCTGCGACCTGCCGGTTTGCATCGCGCTGGCGTCCAGCCTGCTTGACCTGCCGGTAGACGAAAAGACCATTGCCATCGGCGAGGTCGGCCTCGGCGGCGAGGTACGCAGCGTGACCCATCTGGAAACGCGCCTGCGCGAGGCACAGCGCGTCGGCTTCGACACCGCCATTGTGCCCAAGCACAACCTGAAAATGATTGACCCTTCGCAATTTCCCGGCTTGAAGCTCGTGGGCGTATCCTACCTGCGGGAAGCCATCAACGCAATAAAATTAAAGTGAGGAATGGACCCATGCCCGAACAGAACGAAAAGAATCTTCCCAAAGCACCCGCCTTCAATCCGAAGGTCAAGGAGACCATTGCGGCCTTCAAGGAGAACAACAACCCCAAAAATCTCAATGACATCCTGAATGAGCTGGTACGCTCGCCGCTGCTGGCCCCCGCCGTGTTTGACCTGCAGGGCCAGCCCGCCCCCAAGCCGGAGGCCGATGGCCGCGTGCAGCTGCCCAAGGAGACCAAGATCAGCCTGGTAATGGTCACCAGCCCCGAGGGCAAGCGCTACTACCTGGGCTTCAGCGATTGGGACGCTGTGCACGAGTGGCAGAATGCACAGCCCAAAGCCGCACAGCAGATCATCCTGCTGCGCTTTGATGACTACGCCAACATGATCGCGAAAAACGCCGAGGCCAGCGGTCTGGTCATCAACCCCGGCGACAATAGTCTGCGCCTGGAACGCCCGCTGATCGAGTCCGTCAAAAAGACGAAGGACGAGGTTTCCCAGAAGATCGCAGCACAGCTGGCCGAGCAGCAGGCCCGCCGCATCCATCCCGGCGACAAGGTCACGCTGGTCGAGCCCAGCATGCTGCCCGACGCCCTGATCGACCCGGTTTGCGCGGTGCTGGCCGACGCCCCCGGTGTGGGCTCTGCCTATCTGTCCGTTATGATCGTAAACGGTGACGCCCGCAGCTATCTGCTGGTGCTGGACGGCCCCAAGGACGAGAAGCTGTTTGCCTCCGTAGCACAGGCCGCCCGCCCGTACCTGCTCAGCCGTGAGAAGAAGATGGATCTGAACATCACGACCTCGATTTCTCCGCTGGGCCAGCAGGGTATGCAGGGCAGCGAGCCGTTCTACCGCAAGGGCATTGGCCGTGTGATTGAGGAGGATGACGACGAATGAGCGTAAAGCGTCTGCTGGACTGCACCCCCAGCGATTTGGCCCGGTACACCAAGGCGGAGCTGCTGGACGCGATTGCGGGCAGTGAGGGCCGCGTACTGGCGTGCGAGACCATCGGCCTGACGCCGCCGCTGCTGGTGGACGTGACGAATGCGGAGTATGCGGCCTCCCTGAGTGCTGACATTCTGCTGCTGAATATGTTTGACGTGCAGCACCCTGTCATCAACGCACTGCCAAAGGTCCCCGAAGTCGAGACCGTGCGGGAGCTCAAGTGCCTGACCGGGCGCGTCGTGGGCATCAATCTGGAGCCCTGCGACCTGGCAGGCCGCCAAAAGCAACGGATGGAACGCTCTCGGAAAATGAGCGGCGGACGCTTGGCCACCGCAGAAAATGCACGCAGGCCGTCGAAATGGGCGTTGATCTGATCGTTCTGACCGGCAACCCCGGCAACGGCGTCAGCAATGAATTGATCGTAGAAGCGCTGAAAGCGATTCTGCCGCCGTCGGTGACCGCGTGCTGCTGGCCGCCGGCAAGATGCATGCATCCGGTGTAGCAGGGGAGGGCGGGGAGGAAAATCATGACCCCCGCCGACGCCGAGGCCTTCATGGCAGCCGGTGCGGATATTATTCTGCTGCCGGCACCCGGCACGGTACCGGGCATCACACAGGAGTACGCGCACAGGCTGATTGAGGTTGTGCACAGCCGCGGCAAGCTGGCACTGACGGCTATCGGCACCTCGCAGGAGGGCGCAGACGTAGCGACCATCCGCCAGATCGCGCTGATGTGCAAGATGGCCGGTGCCGACATCCACCACATCGGTGATACCGGCGTGCCCGGCATGGCCTTGCCGCAGAACATCATGGCATACTCCATTGCCATCCGCGGCGAGCGCCACACCTACCACAAAATGGCACAGTCTGTCAACCGCTGATAATAGCAAACTGCCCGCAGGAATTTTGCGTTCCTGCGGGCAGTTTTTTATTGCAGATTGCGGTAATACTCGGACTGGCCGTCGTAGAGCGTCTTTTCCTGCAATTTATCGATCATATTCAGCCTGACCTTTATCATGGCAATCGCAGCCTCGTTTTGCGCGGCGTTCCAATCCTGCTTCAGCAGCAAAAGGCCACGGTAATAGTCTTCGGTGCGCTTCATGCATTCGCGCAGCAGGTCGATTTCATCGGGCGTCAGAGCCAGACTGATTTTTTGCTCGTCTGCAGCAGCAGGCTCGGGCGGCTTTTTCTTCGCAAACAATGCCATGGGATTCACACTCACTTTTTCTTAGTAAAGAGCTTTACGGCAAACACAATAACAGCAATCGGAACCACGATTTGAATGATAAGCGCAATCAGCACCGACAGCAGTGAGGTCGTAAGCACCAGCGTACCGATGAGCATACCGCTGATGATACGCCACAGCCACGCAAAGACCATCAGCGCAATGATGGCCAGCAGAACCTTGATGATGGTGTCCTTGTTCATGATTTCAACTCCTTTTTATTCATCATACCAGATTTTTCAAGAATTGCAAGCTTGGCGTAGGTTTCATTCGGAGGGGCTGACATTTTCAGACTGCTTTACTTTATCAATAGCAAAGCGCCGTTCGGCAGCCCGGCTTTTTAGGGCTTCCGCTATCGGTTTTTTCCGTTCAGTTCCGAGCTCCGGTTCCGGTTTTTTCCGGTTTTTTCGCGCCCTCTCTGCTTTAATGTCCTCCCTATATTTCGCTAAATTTGCATTTAGCGAAATGCTATCACTCGCTAAAATCCTGCCGCGGACGCCCTCTCCCACAGCGAAAAGCAGCATTTGCATGATTATGCACACATATACGGATTATCAACGTTTTGTAATATGAGCGGCTCTTTGCGTTTCTTATAAGTTAGTGAAATTGACGAGGTGTTGCCTGCTGTGCTACAATAAAAAGCAGAAGCATCGTTTCCGCGTGCTTCTGCAAATCAATATGTTAAGTTGAGGGCTTCCATGAGCAGTTATATTGATGTGGTCCACCCGGAGCGCCATGCGCCGTACCTGGATATTCCTGATGATGTGGTTGACTACCTGCATTACCTCGATTTTGTAAAGCTGCGCTCCCCGCGCACCGTCAACGGGTACTATCTGGACCTGCGCGGTTTCTTCCGCTATATGATGCAGCGCTGGCAGCGCGTGGCCGACGATACGCCGCCCGAGGAAATTGATCTGACCGGCATTACCACCGCCGACATCCGAACGATCACCAAGCACGATATTTTTGATTTTCTTGACCATGCGCGCAGTGCTGACAACGGTCCCAAGGCACGCGCACGGAAACTGAGCGCCCTGAAGGGCTTTTTCAACTATATGTGTACGCAAGTCAATCGGCTGCCCGCGAACCCCACGGAAAACATCAGCCTCGGCTCGCCGGCCAGAGCTCTGCCCAAATATCTGACCCGGGACGAAGCCGTCACTTTGTTAAGTAATATACAAAGTGATTTTTACGAGCGCGATTACTGCATATTGACGTTATTTTTGAACTGCGGCATGCGGTTAGCCGAGCTTGTCACGATTGACATGGGTGATTTTCGCGATGACACGATCCGCATTGTCGGCAAAGGCAGCAAGGAGCGGCTTGTTTATTTGAATGACGCCTGTCTGGATGCGCTGCAGCGCTATAAAAAGGTGCGCACTTCCCTGCCGAACCTTGTGGACAGGGACGCTCTGTTCGTCTCCAAGCGCACCGGCAAGCGGCTGTCTGCGCGGCGGATCGAGCAAATCGTCGCGCGCTGCCTGCAAAGCGCCGGCCTGAGCGGACGCGGTTTTTCCCCGCACAAGCTGCGCCACACCGCCGCCACGCTTATGTATCAGGGTGGCGTCGATATGCTGGCCTTGAAGGAGATTTTGGGACACGAGAACGTCTCCACGACCCAGATCTACACCCACATCAACCGCGAACAGCTGAAAAAGGCTGTAGCCGCCTCCCCGCTGGCCACCCAGAAATACGTGGAGCAAAAGCCGTCAGCGCCCGACGCCCCCGATCCCAACGACGGCGAGTACAGCCCCGACGGCAGCGAAAGCCGCTGACAGCGCCAGCGCCGCGGCAAAACGGACTGCCAGCCGCCGCGCTGTGCCCGGTGTCTCCCGCGCAGCACGCCCGCGCACCGCGCGGAAAAGTTCCATCGCCAGCCGCACTGCCCAGCCTGCCAACCACAGGCAGAGAAGCAGCGTACCCACATCAGAAAGCAGCGTGTCCAGCCGATAGCGCAGCAGAGCCGACGCACCGCTTTGCGCTGCCACTGACGCCGCGCAAAAGCCCAGGAACAGCCCGCGCGCCGCAAACAGCAGCGCCAGCAAACCGACACCCCACACGCAAAAGCCGCACAGCAGCACCAGTATCAGCTGCAAAAGGCTCACCGCAAGCTGCGCCCCGAAGGCTGCCGCAAGGCTCGTACCTTTGGGGCGGCTTGTGTAATAGGCCGCCAGCTGCTGCCCCAGAGGCGTTGTCCCGCTGCGTCCCAGCCAGATGCCCGGCAGGTAACCTGCCAGAAATATCACGCCAAATGCCAGCGCCGCCCCGCTTTCCATCTGCGGCGTATGTTCCCGGTGCGGGCGCTCTACCGCAGGACGCAGCATCGGCAGCCCCGGGCGGCGCAGCGCCGTCTGTGCCGCCCGCATCAGCGGCCCGCCCGCAGGGCCGTCAGTGCACCGCCCAACAGCCCCCCTAGCAGCAGTGCCAGCGGCAGCATGGCGTTGCTTCCCTGCCAATCCAGTCTGCCGTTTGCCAGCAGCGTTGCCGCCAGCAGACAGACCGCGTAAAACGCCCCGCAGCCCAGCCCGCACAGCAGCAGCCTTTTCCGCAGTCTGCGGGCCAGCACGGCAGCGGACACAGCCGCCCCCACTGCCGCCGCCATACAGGCCATAGGCCGCACTGCGGACAATGGCAGCCCTGTATGCGTCAGCAGAAACGCCGCCAGCGCCAGCAACAATATGCACACGCCCACACCGCAGCCAAAGGACAGCAGCAGCGCCGCCGCGACCGGATTTTTAACACCGACTTTTTGGTTTGCGCAGATTTTTAGCCATAACAAAACGCCCCCTTGCACAGTCAACACTATGCAAGGGGGCGTGTGTTTTATGTCAATTACTTCTTTACGGGGGTGGACTTGCTGTCCTTACCGGTGTCCAGCTTCTCCACAGAGGAGATTGCGGAGCGGCGGAAGCGAATCTTCGTGCGGTCACTGCCGGTCTCGATGACGAGGGTGTCATCCTTGTCCGCAATGGCGCAGACGATGCCGACGATACCGCCGATGGTGGTGACTTTGTCGCCGATCTCGATGGAGCTGCGCATGGCAGCATCCTTCTTGTCCTGGCGCTTCTGCGGCAGGTAGATCAGGACGATCATGAACACGATGATAAGGATCATCGGCAGGAAGCTCATCAGCATTTCAGCCGTGGTAGCCGTGCCGGTGGCGGCATTCAGAAACTGGATCATAGCAAGTATACTCCTTAAAAATAACGATTTCTTCTATTATATCGGATAAATGCGCATTGTGCAAGCATTTTGCTGGAAAAATCAGATGCGGGTATCAAGTTTATGCACATAGGTGTCGTGGAACTGCTGGAAGGTGCCGTTGTCCAGTGCCTCGCGGATGCGCTCCATCAGGTGATTGTAGAAGTACAGGTTGTGCATGACAGCCAGGCGCATGCCCAGCAGCTCGTCTGCTTTCTGCAAATGGCGGATATACGCGCGGGAGAAATTGCGGCAGACCGGGCAGTCACAGTGCGGGTCGATGGGCGACTCGTCGCGCTCGTATTTCAGGTTCTTGATATTGATGATGCCGTCCCAGGTGAACAGATGCCCGTGGCGCGCGTTGCGGCTGGGCATGACGCAGTCGAACAGATCAACGCCGCGGTAGACGCCCTCAATGATGTTGCCCGGCGTGCCGACGCCCATCAGATAGCGGATTTTGTTTTTCGGCGCAAACGGCTCTACGGCAGAGATGATGTCATACATGACCTCGGCGGGCTCACCGACGGCCAGACCGCCGATGGCGTAGCCGTCCAGATCATACTCGGCGATCTGCTTCATGTGCTCAACGCGCAGGTCAGCGAACGTGCAGCCCTGGTTGATGCCGAAAAGCAGCTGGTCGGGATTGACGGCCTTTTCCTCATGCTTCAGGCGGTTCATTTCGTCCTTACAGCGCAGCAGCCAACGGGCCGTGCGGGCACAGCTGTTCTTGGCGTACTCGTAGGTAGCCGGGTTTTCGACGCACTCGTCAAAGGCCATAGCAATCGTAGAGCCAAGGTTTGCCTGAATCTGCATGCTCTGCTCCGGTCCCATAAAGATACGGTGGCCGTCGAGGTGGGAGTTGAAGGTCACGCCCTCCTCCGTAATATGGCGCAGCTTGGCCAGACTGAACACCTGAAAGCCGCCGCTGTCGGTCAGGATGGGGCCGTCCCACTTGGTAAACTTGTGCAGACCGCCCATCTCAGCCACGAGTTTGTCGCCCGGGCGCAGGTGCAGATGATAGGTGTTGCACAGCATGACCTGTGCGCGGATGTCCTTGAGGTCCAGCGCCGACAGACCGCCCTTGATGGCGGCAGCCGTGGCGACATTCTGGAACGCAGGGGTCTGGACCGTGCCGTGCACCGTGGTAAATTCGCCGCGGCGGGCAGCCCCTTCCTGTTTGATAAGGCGGTAAGGCATAGCTTTCTATCTCCGTTTTTAAAATATTTCATCGAAAAAGGCGGCGCAGGGGGCTTTTTTCCCTGCACCGCCTAATAAATTATTATAAAAGAAAATCCGTGGTTCGTCAACTGTAAATCGGCAGGCTCACCACCCCCGCCGGGAAAATTATTTTACCCTATAGCGCAAAATGGTTTTGAGCCTGTTTTTTTCTGTGCGGGTGGCATTGCTCAGGTAGATTTCCCGGTGGCCTTCCTCCGTGCGCGTCAGGCTATGGGCGTGTACAAATTCGTCCATTTTTGCGAAAGAAACCGGCTCATCGTCATACGCGCCGACATGCAAAAGCTGCACACAGGTTTTGCCCGGCACGGTGCCGAAGCGGACTTCTTCCAAGAGCGGGTTTGGTTTTCGGTGTTTTGTACGTTCCAGCGCAGCGCACACGCCGTCCTCTCCGACAAAATCCGGCTGGCGGATCACGAGAGTGTAGCGCAGCTTTTCCTTGATGAGCTCGCAATTCTCAATTTTCTGCCAGACGCCCTCCAGTGGGTACACGGCAAAGTCGTCATACTCGCCCTTTGCAGTCTTTTTGTAAGCCATTTTGACCGCATAGGCCACGGAATACAATGCCGATACGCGGTTTGAAAAATCCGTGTCATTCGGGTTTCCTTCACCGTTTATCATGATGCAGCTTTGTGTCGGAACCGTCGCCAAGGCAGGGGTTGTTTTTGCACCGTAAAGCTGCTTTTCCTGCCTTCTCCATTCGTATTTCATAAAAAGCGCCTCCTTGCGCTTTTCAGAATACCGCAGAAAGCATGACACCCACTGTCATGTTTTATATTTTTCTGCCATGCGGGTCAGCTTTTCTTTCATGCTGCGCCGCAATTCGTCGGGCTCCAGGATTTCAACTGCGTCACCATAGGACAAAATGTAGCTATACAGCGTTCTTTCTGGCATATCGACGGTCACATACAGGTTTTCCTGCGCATCCTTCTCCACGGTATCGGTAAATTCGTCATAGACGCGGAAGGCAGCCGCCGGGGAGAACTTCAGCCTTACCGAGATCAGCCGCTCCTGCTGTATCGTCGGTTTTAGCTCCGGGACGTCCGCCTTCCTGCGCAGGAAGGTCTCCGGCAGAAGCGTCAAATTCTTGATGCGGGTCAGCTTAAAAAAGCGGTAGTCGTTTCGCAAAAGGCAGAAGCCGTACAAATACCAGTCCTTGCTCTTGAAAATCAGCTTGACCGGTTCCACCGTGCGGACAGTGCCGCCGCCTTCGCCCGCAAAATACGAAAAGCTGACCCTGCGGTATCTGAAAACAGCCCTTTTGAGCTCGTCGAACAGCTCCGCACCCGCCGTATTTTTGTGCCAGTCGGAAAAATCGACCTCGATCCAATTTGCGCCCTGCACCCGGAAAAGCCCGCCCAATTTGGTAAGCAGTTCATCGGTCCGGCTGTCTTCCGCGGCGGCAAGGCCCTGCAGTGCCATCAAAATTTGCTCTTTTTCCTGCGGCGTCAGCAGCGATTTCTCCAGCACAAACTCCGGCAGGATAAAAATACCGCCGCCCTTTCCCTGCACAGTATAAATCGGTATCCCGGCAGCACTGATGGCATCCAGGTCGCGGTAAATCGTTCTTACCGATACTTCAAATTTTTCTGCCAGCTCGGGGGCCGTGGCTCTGCCCTTGTCCAACAGATGATACACGATTTTGAACAGTCTGCCCTGCTCCATACAGTGCCCCCTCGCATCACAACAAAAGCGCCGAAGATCTGCCCCGGCGCTTTCGCAAAAGATATTTTCTGTTACCGAATGAACATCGCATCACCAAAGCTGAAGAAGCGGTACTTTTCCTCAACGGCGACCTTGTAGGCGGCCATCGTCTTGTCGTAGCCGTAGAAGGCGGCAATCAGCATGATAAGGGTGCTCTCCGGCAGGTGGAAGTTCGTAATCAGGCCGTCGATGGCTTTCAGCTCGATGCCGGGATAGATGAAGATGCTGGTATTCCCGCTGCACGGCACGATCTTGCCGTACTTAGCCCAGACAGATTCCAGCGTGCGGCAGCTCGTTGTGCCCACGGCAATGACACGGTGGCCCGCGGCGCGGGTCTCGTTGATGAGCTTCGCCGTCTCCTCACTGACGGAGTACCACTCGCTGTGCATCTGGTGGTCCTCAATGGATTCCTCATTCACGGGACGGAAGGTGCCCAGGCCGACATGCAGCGTGACCTCGGCAATGTTGACGCCGCGGGAGCGGATCGTATCCATCAGCTGCGGGGTAAAGTGCAGGCCCGCGGTGGGCGCGGCGGCGCTGCCCAGTTCCTTGGCGTAGACGGTCTGGTACTGGCTCTGATCCTCGAGCTGCTTCGTGATGTAGGGCGGCAGCGGCATCTTGCCGAACTCGTCCAGCTTCTCGTACAGTGTCTCGGTGTCGTAGGTAAAGGTCACATACTTATTGCCGTCAGGCAGCGTCTCATCCACCACGGCGGTCAGGCTGCCGTCGCCGAACTCCACCTTCGTGCCCGGCTGCATCCGCTTGCCGGGGCGGGCCAGGCACTCCCAGGTATCGCCCTTGACCTGGCGGAGCAGCAGCAGCTCGCAGACAGCGCCTGTGGGCACCTTGGTGCCCATCAGGCGGGCAGGCAGAACCTTGGAGTTATTGACAACGAGCAGATCGCCCTTTTCAAGATAATGCGGAAGCTCATGGAATACCGAGTGCAGGATCTTATCATTTTTGCGGTCCAGCACCATCAAACGGGCGGCATCGCGGGGGTCGGCAGGCTCCTGCGCGATCAGCTCCTTCGGCAGGTCGTACCAGAAATCTTTTTTGAGCATTTTTGTATCATCCTTTTTTACTTTAAAGCGTTATTGTCTTGACATTCTTATGTGGGAATATTATAATGAATCCAAACACAGAGGCGCGAAGCGCATCAGTACCGGTTTTCATCATGCCCTGCCAGGGGCGAGAGCCGGGAAAGGGTTCTTCGCCGAAGAAAATGCGCGGCACGCATTTTCTGGGTCCGCAGCCGAACAGGTGCGGGACTGTCACGCTGTAAAACAGTGTGTTGCGCTGTGTTATATGCAATATGATATTATATTGCATTTTGTGCCGGTTTTCAAGCCGGTTTTTTTATTATCTGTGCAAATTTCCGTGGGAGCCGCATAGATATAAGGAAGGGTATCGTGAAAGGAAGGTCTTGGTCAGGATGAAACAGTACAATGTTGGTGTTATCGGTGCAACCGGTATGGTCGGCCAGCGCTTTATTACACTGCTGGAAAATAACCCCTGGTTTAATCTGGTTGCCCTTGCGGCCAGCGCACGCAGCGCTGGCAAAACCTATGAGGAGGCCGTCGGCAGCCGCTGGTTGATGAAGACCCCCATGCCCGAGAGCGTTAAAAAGATGGTTGTGCTGGACGCCGCCAATGTGGAGGAGGTCGCCGCCAAGGTCGATTTCGTCTTTTGCGCCGTCAACATGAAGAAGGACGAGATCAAGGCACTGGAGGAGGCCTACGCCAAGGCCGAGTGCCCGGTCGTGTCCAACAACAGCGCGCACCGCTTTACCCCTGACGTGCCGATGGTCGTACCCGAGATCAACGCCGACCACATCGACATCATCCCTGCCCAGCGCAAGCGCCTGGGCACCAAGCGCGGCTTTGTGGCCGTCAAGTCCAACTGCAGCCTGCAGAGCTATGTGCCTGCCCTGCATCCCCTGCGCAAATACGGTATCTCTGACGTGCTCGTCTGCACCTATCAGGCCATCTCCGGCGCAGGCAAGACGTTTGAGACCTTCCCCGACATTCTCGACAACGTCATCCCCTACATCGGCGGCGAGGAGGAAAAGAGCGAGCAGGAGCCGCTGAAGCTGTGGGGCCACATTGAGGGCGACAAGATCGTTTCGGCCGAGTCTCCACGTTTTACAGCCCAGTGCCTGCGCGTGCCTGTCTCTGACGGCCACATGGGCGCGGTGTTCGTGCGCTTTGAGAATAAGCCTTCTAAGGAAGAAATTCTGCAGGCCTGGAAGGAATTTCACGGTCCCGCACAGGATTTGGAGCTGCCCAGCGCCCCGAAGCAGTTCCTGCATTACTTTGAGGAAAATGACCGCCCGCAGCCCAAGCTGGACCGTATGCTGGAAAACGGCATGGCTGTCAGCATTGGCCGTCTGCGTGAGGATAACCAGTACGACTACAAGTTCGTCTGCCTGTCCCACAACACGCTGCGCGGCGCTGCCGGCGGCGCGGTGCTGCTGGCCGAGCTGCTGGCTGCCAAGGGCTATTTTGACTGATTGGCTGCGCATGGCAGCCTTGGTGTAAGGAGAATTCGTATGAAGAGACCCGTATTTACCGGTGCCGCCGTGGCGATCATCACCCCGATGAACACCGACGGCAGCGTCAACTATGACGAGCTTGGCCGCATCATCGACGACCAGATTGCCCACAGCACGGATGCCATTGTCATCTGCGGCACGACGGGTGAGTCCCCGACGCTGACCGACGAGGAGCACACCGAGTGCATCCGCTATACCGTCAAAAAGGCGGCAGGCCGCGTCCCGGTGATTGCGGGTACCGGCTCCAACGACACGAAGTACGCCATCTGGCTGTCCCAGCAGGCTGAGGCCGACGGTGCCGACGCACTGCTGCTGGTCACGCCCTACTACAACAAGACGAGCCAGGCGGGCCTGCTGGCCCACTACACAGCCATTGCGGACGCCGTGCATATCCCCTGCATCCTGTACAATGTGCCCAGCCGCACGGGCTGCAACCTGACGCCCGCCACGCTGGCCGAGCTTGCGAAGCACCCGAACATCAACGCCGTCAAGGAGGCCAGCGGCAACATCAGCCACGTGGCCGAGATCGCGGCGGCCTGCGGTGACAGCCTGAACATTTACTCCGGCAATGATGACCAGATCGTGCCGCTGCTGGCTCTGGGCGGCAAGGGCGTGATCAGCGTGCTGTCCAACGTAGCCCCGCAGTACACCCATGACATCTGCGCCAAATGGTTCGCCGGTGAGACTGCCGAGAGCCTGTCCATGCAGCTCAAGGCGGTGCCGCTTATCAAGGCACTGTTTGCCGACGTCAACCCCATCCCGGTCAAGTGGGGCATGAACCGCCTTGGCTGGAATGCCGGCGACTGCCGTCTGCCGCTCGTTGCGCCCTCCGCCGCAGTGCAGGCACAGCTGGAGACTGCCATGCAGGAGTTCGGCCTGCTGAAATAATTTCACAGCCGACCCACTGCCATGCCGCGGGTCGGCTTTTTGCTTTTGCACGACTTTTGCATGAAAGGAACAATAACACATGACGGATATTATCATTCAGGGCATCTATGGCCGTATGGGCCGCGCACTGGTCGAGAAGATCGGTGCGCGCGAGGATTGCCGCATCGTCGCCGGTGTGGATCGCGAAGCCGGGCGGATCGGCGAAATCCCCGTTTACGCCGGGTTTGACGCACTGCCCTGCAAGGGCGTCATCATCGATTTTTCCTCACCCGCCGGGGCGGTTGCAGCAGCGCAGTACGGTGCCGCCAACGGTCTGCCCTGCGTCATCTGCTCCACCGGCCTTTCCAGGGAGGATGAGGCTGCACTGGAGGCTGCCAGCACCAGGACGCCGATCTTCCGCAGCGCAAACATGTCGGTGGGTGTCAACGTGCTGATCGAGCTGGCCCGCCAGGCTACGAAGATCCTGGGCGGCGAGTTTGACATTGAGATCATCGAGAAGCACCATCATAACAAGCTGGACGCGCCCAGCGGCACAGCGCTGATGATTGCCGACGCCATCAACACCGAGGCGAACGGCAAATATGAGTACGTCTATGACCGCACGCAGGTTCGCCAGAAGCGCGGCG
>ENA-OQBL01000186-OQBL01000186.1-human-gut-metagenome-genome-assembly--contig:-NODE-186-length-35927-cov-4.631564_pt1 | contig 35927 bp, 37 predicted proteins | sample MGYA00242747_ERZ504553 | MGnify/ENA primary metagenome ERZ504553 (study PRJEB26092, sample SAMD00036240) | human gut metagenome | host: Homo sapiens | study: EMG produced TPA metagenomics assembly of...
CCGGACACGTCCGGCCCTCGGCGTGTCGAAAAACCTCCCTCTGCGAGGGAGGTGCCCCGAAGGGGCGGAGGGAGAGAACCTTGCCATAGCCCGAAATATTTCGGACAGCCGTACAGTTCTCTCCCCCACCGCCTGCGGGCGGAGCCCCCTCGCAGAGGGGGCCAAGGGGTGAGCACATCTTTTTCGACAGTCTAAGCTTCCCCCACGGGGGAAGCCTTTTTTTGGCTTGCGAGGATAGAAAAATGTTGCTATAATAAAAACAGGAAAGAATGCTGTAGGGGTCGGGCATGCCCGGCCCCTACAAGGCGGCGAATAAAACCGAAAGGCAGTACGACCATGCAGTTTACCGAACTTACGAACGTTTCACCCGAAATCATCCGCGCTACACAGGCGATGGGCTTTACTGATATGACCGAAATCCAGGAAAAGGCCATCCCTCTGATGCTGGCCGGGCACGATATGATCGCCAAAGCCCCCACGGGCACCGGCAAGACTGTGGCGTTCGGCATTCCCATCCTGTCCAAGGTCGATCCTGCCAGCCTCAAGCCGCAGGCCGTCATTTTAAGCCCCACGCGGGAGCTGGCCCAGCAGATCGCCCAGGACCTGCAAAATCTGGCGCAGTTTCTGCCGGACATCAAAATCGTCTGCGTCTACGGCGGCGCGGGCATGGACAAGCAGCAGCGCCAGCTCAAAGCCGGCTGCCAGATCGTCGTTGCCACGCCGGGCCGCCTGATGGACCACTACCGCCACCACGCCATTGATGTCTCCGACGTCAAAACCGTCGTGCTGGACGAGGCCGACGAGATGCTGAACATGGGCTTTTACAAGGACGTCAAGTATATCATCGACCTGATGAAGCACCGCGAGAGCCTGTCGATGTTCTCGGCGACCATCAGCCGCGAGGTGCTGGACATCGGCTGGCTCTACCAGCACAACGCCGCTGAGGTCAGCGTCCAGCCCGTCGAGGATTCCAGCCCGAAAATTGCCCAGTACAAGCTGCTGACCACGGGCCGTGACAAGCTGGCCGACGCCGCGCAGATCATCATTGACGAGGGCTACAAGCGGGTCATGATCTTCTGCAACACAAAGTACAACACGGGGATGTTGGCCAACCAGCTTGCCCGGCTGAACTTCAACGTGGACTGCCTGCACGGCGACCTGTCCCAGGCTGAGCGCAACCGCATCATGACGCGGTTCAAGGCCGGGGAAATCGATGTGCTGGTCGCCACCGATGTGGCAGCGCGCGGTATTGATGTTTCCGATGTGGATGCCGTCATCAACTACGACGTGCCCGAGGAAAACGAGCACTACACCCACCGCATTGGCCGCACGGGCCGCGCCCGCAAGCAGGGCGCGAGCTACCTGTTCTACACGAAGGAGGAGCAAAAGCGCGTGGACCAGCTGCTGCGCCTGACCCGCAACACCGACGACTGCAAGAGCGTAAAATTTGACTTTAACCATGAGCATCTGAAAATCGAGGACAGCGCTCCGGCAGATAAGTTCCAAATCAAGGCATATTTTTAAGTCGGTAGAGCCGTAGGGGCCGGGCATGCCCGGCCCGGAGGTTTACGCGGGATGCCCTTTATGGGCCGATTTGCAGGCAGGGATCTTGACCCCTCCGCGGCGGCCAGAGGGCTGGCCGCCCTACGCATTTCCCGGAACCGGGCTGCACCGCGGGGTGTCGGGGACGCCGCCCTCTACAGGCTGCCCCAAAAGTATTGGTGCAAAACAAAAAGCGACCACCTGTTTCTCAGATGGCCGCTTTTATTTTGCCTGTTACAGGCTTTCGATCATATTTGCCACGATCTCCGTCGCGGTCTTGACGTACTCGGTGATGCTGAACTGCTTGACAACGAGCACCTCATAGCCGCTCTCGTCGGCGTTGTCGCTCATGGCGCGCAGGATGACGCAGGGCACGCCGTTGCGGCCCGCGATCTGGCTGACCGCCGCACCCTCCATTTCGACGCAGTCGGGGTGGCACTTTTCCTCAATCGCCTTTTTCGTCTCGGCGTCGCCGACGAAGGTGTCGCCCGTGGCGATCTTGCCCGCGATGGCCTTCACGCCGCAGGCAGTGCAGGCGTCCAGCGCGGCCTGCACCAGCGCGGGATCGCCGTGGTACTCGGTCTGGAACGGTGCGCTCTGGGCGATCATGCTCAGCTCGGCGTCGTGGTAGACGACGGTCTCACCGACGCAGACGTCACCGATGCCGATTTTGCTGGTCATATTGCCCGCAATGCCGCTGAAAATCAGCTTATCAATGCCATATTTTGTGCACAGCACCTGCACGGTGGACGCGGCGTTTGCCTTGCCCATGCCCGCGCAGCAGACGACGACCTGCTTGCCCTGCAGCGTGCCGCAGTGGTACTCGACCCCGGCGTAGTTCTCTTTGGTCACGTTCTCCAGCCGTGCGCACAGCTGGTCGACTTCGTCGGGCATAGCGCCCATAATGCCAATAATCACGGTCAAACCTCCGTTAAACGTTGAACAAAAATTCGATAACGTCACCGTCGTTCACGACGTACTCCTTGCCCTCGGTGCGCTGCAGGCCCTTGGCCTTGACGGCGGCATAGTTGAAGTCGGCGTCCTCCAGGTCTTTGTACGCGATGACCTGCGCACGGATGAAGCCGCGCTCAAAGTCGCTGTGGATCTTGCCGGCAGCCTGCGGGGCCTTGGTGCCCTTGCGGATGGTCCAGGCGCGGCACTCCTTCTTGCCGTCGGTCAGGAAGCTGATGAGGCCCAGCAGCTCGTAGCTGGCCTTAATGAGCTTGTCCAGACCGGTGGACTCGATACCCATTTCCTGCAGGAACGCAATTTTTTCCTCCTGCGTGGAACCGGCAATGTCCTCCTCGGTCTTGGCGCAGATGGGGATGGCCTGGGCGTTTTCCTCCTTGGCGCGGGCGGCGACAAGCGGGAAGTACGGGTTCTCGTCCAGCCCGCCCAGCAGGTCGTCCTCACCGACGTTGCAGGCGTAGATGACGGGCTTGGCGGACAGCAGGCCCAGCTCCTTGCGGGCGGCCTTCACGGCGTCGTCGCTCTCGTCAAAGTCAAAGCTGCGCGCGGGCTTGCCGCCCTCAAGCCAGGCGGCCAGGTCGGCCAGCCAGGCAGCCTCGGCGGCAGCGGCCTTGTTGCCGGTCTTGGCAGCCTTCTGCTGGCGGCCCAGGCGGTTGCTGACGACCTCGAGGTCGGCCAGGATCAGCTCCAAGTCGATGGCATCAATGTCGCGGATGGGGTCAACACTCTCGGGCTTGTTGACGTCCTCGACCACATGAATGATGTTGTCATCGTCGAAGCAGCGCACAACATGGACGATGGCGTCGCACTCGCGGATGTGGCCCAGAAACTTGTTGCCGAGACCCGCGCCCTGGCTGGCACCCTTGACCAGACCTGCAATGTCAACAAACTCAACGATGGCAGGCGTTTTCTTGTCGGTCTGCCAGATCTCGGCCAGTTTGTCCAGCCGCGGGTCGGGCACGGGCACGATGCCGGAGTTCGGCTCAATCGTGCAGAAGGGGTAGTTGGCCGCCTGCGCGTTCTGGGTGCTGGTCAGCGCATTGAACAGGGTAGACTTGCCCACGTTGGGCAGACCCACGATACCTAATTTCATATTTCAAAATTCTCCTTTGAATTTTTGCTGAATTTTTGTCATGCGGGATCGGCGCACAGGCCGATTTGCATATATAAATGTATTATAGCAGATGCGTTCTTTTCTCTCAAGCCGTTTTTGAAATAATCTTCCCCGGGGTGCGCCGCCTGCGCAGAAAAACCGCAAAAATTTCCCGGAAACCCGACAATCTGTTCTTTTTTTGTCCACAATTATGCGGTATAATACTCTTGTATCGATACCGCCGCAGGCGGGCAAGGAGGAAACTAAGATGGCAAATGAGAAAATTCTGGTCGTTGATGACGATAAAAATATCTGCGAGCTGCTCCGACTGTATCTGGCCAAGGAGGGCTACAACGTGACGATGGTCCACGACGGCGGCGCAGCGCTGGCAGAGTTCGACAAGCTGCACCCGGATCTTGTGCTGCTGGACGTTATGATGCCGGTCATGGACGGCTGGGAGGTCTGCCGCAAGCTCCGCGCCAAGGACAACACCCCCATCATCATGCTGACCGCTAAGGGCGAGACCTACGACAAGGTGCTGGGTCTTGAGCTGGGCGCGGATGACTACATCGTCAAGCCGTTTGACGCCAAGGAGGTCACGGCCCGCATCAAGGCTGTGCTGCGCCGCTCCTCCGCCAAAGAGGAGGAAAACAAGGGCGTTTACGACTTTGACAATCTGCACCTTGACATGAACCGCTATGAATTGAAGGTCAAGGGCAAGGTCGTTGAGGCCCCGCCGAAGGAACTGGAGCTGCTGGCCTGCCTGGCCGGTCACCCGAACCGCGTCTACACCCGCGACCAGCTGCTGGATGAGGTCTGGGGCTTTGAGTATTACGGCGACTCCCGCACGATCGACGTCCACGTCAAGCGCCTGCGTGAAAAGCTGGAGGGTGCGTCCGAACAGTGGAGCCTGAAAACCGTCTGGGGCGTCGGCTATAAGTTCGAGGTCAGGGAATGAGCCGCCGCAACACGATCAGCCGCGAATTTTTCGCGACCATCGCCGCCGTGCTCGTGCTGGGGCTCAGCGTTATGTGCGCGATCCAGACGGCACTGTCGGCTGCGTACTTCATCGGGGAGCGCAAAAGCTCGCTGACCGATGTGCTCAACGGCGCGACAGCGCTGAGTGAGCGATTCGCCGATGAGGGCTCCATCGTCACAAAGCCCCTGCAGGGGGAGGATGTGCTGGAACGCGCCCACAGCGGGTTTGAGTTGTTCAACACGGCCTCCGGTGCGCTGGTGTTCATCGCCGACGAGAACGGCCAGATCCTGCTGCATACGGGGGACGACGCCTTTACAGGCGCAGGCGTGCCCGCGTCCTACATTGACGAGCTGAACGAGGGAAACGACATTTTTGAGACCGGCACGCTGGACGGTGTCTACTGCGCCAAGTATTACACGGCGGGCCGCCGCATCACGGTGGGCGGGCAGGACGGCTACCTGTTTGCCGCCAGCCCGATGGCTGCGCTGGGCAGTTACATGACCGATATGCTGACGATGTTCGGCATCTCGGCGGCGGTCATCCTGATTTTGTGCAGCATCCTGTGCTGGGTGCTGGCCAAGCGCATCACCGGCCCTATCGAGGACATCAGTGAGGCCGCGCGCCGCCTGGGCAGCGGGGACTTTACGGCCCGTGCGCCGGTGGACGGCTGCGTGGAGCTGGCTGACTTTGCGACCACCTTCAATAACATGGCTGCGCGGCTGCAAACCATCGACAATTCCCGCGGGCAGTTCATGGGCAATATCGCCCACGAGCTGCGCACGCCCATGACGACCATCAAGGGCTTCATCGACGGCATGCTGGACGGCACGATCCCGCCCGAGGAAACAAAGCATTATCTGGGCATCGTCTCGCAGGAGACGGGCCGCCTGGCACGGCTGGTGCAGAACATGCTGGATATTACCAAGCTCGAGGCGGGCGAGGTGCCCATCCACGCGCAGACCTACGATCTGTGGAAAACCGTCACCGACGTCGTGCTCTCCGACGAGCAGCGCATCGAGGACGGCAAGATCGACATCCAGGGTCTGGGCGGCGATCCGCTGCTGATTTACGCGGACCCGGATTTTGTGCATCAGGTCGTGTATAATATTGTGGATAATGCCATCAAGTTCACCCCGGCGGGCGGTACGATCAGCTTTGCCGCCGAGCGCCGCGGCAATATGGTGGAGGTACGCATCGAGAACACGGGCGCAGGCATTGCCCCCGAGGCTCTGCCCTTTGTGTTTGAGCGGTTCTACAAGGAGGACCGCTCCCGCGGCATGAACACCCGCGGCAGCGGACTGGGGCTGCATATCTGCAAGATTCTGATCAACCTTTCCGGCGGCCAGATCCACGCCGAGAGCGAGGAAGGCAACTGGTGCCGGTTCGTGTTTACGCTGCCGGCAGGGCAATAAGCAACCGCATAACAGACGCTGCGAAAAACGGCGTCTGCTTTTTTATGCGTGGGAAAGGCTTCCCCCTCGGGGGAAGCTGTCAGCGGCCCCGCCCGCTGACGGATGAGGGGTAGGTGTGCCACGGCAACCCGGGAACGGGCAATCGCTGCGGACTCGCCCCTCATCCGGCCCTGCGGGGCCACCTTCAGTCTACGCGCTAAGAGCCGCCTACGGCGGTTGCGCTCCGACACGCGCCTGCGGGCGCAGCCCCGCAGGGGAAGGCTTTTTTTGGGTAAACCTGTAAGATTTCCCGTTCTGTCCCGGTCTATATAGTTGGAACGACAAAAAGGAGGAACCACCCATGAAGGACCGGGAATTGACCCGTCTGCTGCAGGCACACCCGGAGGAGGGCCTGGAGGCGGCGATGCTTGAATATGCGCCGCTCGTCAAGGGCATTCTCTGCCGTATCCTGCCGTCGAACCCCTGTGACCGGGAGGAGTGCATGGCCGACGTGTTCGTCGCACTCTGGCGAAACGCCGCGAAATTGGAGGCCGCTTGCACACCGCTGCGCCCCTGGCTGGCCGTTGCGGCGCGCAACCGCGCCATTGACTGCTACAACGCGCTGCGCCGCCGCGAGACGGTGACACTGGACGACGGTCTGGCCGAGACGCTGGGCGAGCTGGCCGAGTTTGACCGCGCGACCACCGAAGCCACCGACCTTGTCGGTGCGCTGGTGGCGGCTATGACGCCGCCGGACCGGGATATTTTTCTGCGCAAATATTATCTGCTGCAATCGGGTAAGGAAATCGCCGCTGCGCTGGGTATGAGCGTGGAGAGCGTCAACACCCGGTTGAGCCGCGGACGGGACCGTCTGCGCCGTGAACTGACCGAGAAGGGAGTGTACAGCCATGCGTGACAAAAATTTTGATGTGGATTTGTTGAAAACGCTGAACGGCCAGCCTATGCCGGAGACCCCGCTGACCGACGACGAGTTTTACCCGCGTGCTGGACGCTGCCTGCGGGCGGCTGCCGCAGAAAAACCCGCCGGGCACCGCCGGTTCCCGTGGGACGGTGCCGCTGCCGCCTGCCGGCGTGCCTTGCCGTGGGGCTGGGCAGCATCAACTTTGCCGCCCCTGCCGTGGCCGAGCAGCTGCCCGTAGTGGGCAGCCTGTTCAGCTGGCTGAACCGCGGCGGGCAGGACGACTATGTTTCGCTGCAAAGTGAGCAGCTGAACAAATACGCCGAGACGGTGGAATCCACTGCCGAGAGCGCCGACAGCCCCTACACCCTGACGCTGGGGCAGGTCTTCAACGACGGCGACTGGCTGCGCATCAGTTTAATGCTGACGAGTGAGGATGACAGCTTGGCCGGGTTCAACGCCATCGGCCCCCGCGAGGACGCCGTAGAAAAGGCACTGCAGAACGGCGGCGGGCAGTACGGCACGCTGGTGCTGGACAACGGCACGGAATTGAACGGCGGTGTTACCTTTGAAAAACGCGATGACCATACCTTTGTGGCGGGCCTGAATTATGAGCTGTTCCTGACACACGATGATTTGGCCGGGCACACGGCAACGCTGACGCTGTCCGACCTGATGGCCTGCAATAAGAGCATCGTGGAGACCGACGGCAAGAGCTATTGGCACTATGACTATGCCGACCAGACCCCGCTGCCCGGCACCTACACGCTGACGTTTACGATCCCGGAAGTCAGCGACGCGGGCGTGCGCACGATGAGCACGCCGGTGGAGCAGGACGGTGTTACGCTGCAAAGCATCAAGGCCACGCCCGCTGCGACAAAAGTGCTGCTGACCTTCCCGCCGGAGCAGCACTGGGTCAGCGTAAAGCTCTACACGGCAGACGGCACAGAGCTGGGCCACGAGCGCGGCGAAGGCGGCTGGTGGACGGACGGCGCATGGACGGCCGACCCGGCGGACTTCGACCACCCGGAACAATGCACCAAGGCCAGCTATGACTACTTTGCTGCCGTGCCGGAAAATTGCCACAGCCTGACGGTGAAGGTGTATGATTTTGATACGGATGCGGAATTGACGACGTTTACGGCGGAGCTGCCGTAAATGGCGAGAGGGCTTCCCCCCGTAGGGGGAAGCTGTCAGCGGCTCCGCCCGCTGACTGATGAGGGCAGAGCACGCCGACATTACCCGTGAGCGGCGGCAGTGAAATACTCCCCCCTCATCCGGCCTGCGGGGCCGCCTGCTCCCCTTCTGGCGCTACGCGCCACCTCCCCCGTACCGGGGGAGTCTGTCCCTCGGGGGAAGGCAGGGAATCACTCTATAACCTCACACCCCGGAAAATACCACTCCAGAATCTCCCGCCACGTTTTGCCGTCCTCCGCCATTACCTTTGCGCCGTACTGGCTCAGGCCGACGCCGTGGCCGTAGCCGTGGGTGGTGAAAACAAACGCATTCTCCCCGGCGTCATACGCCACGGAGAACGCCGCGCTCCGCAGACTGAACGCACTGCGCAGACGTGTGCCCGTAAACACCTGCCCGCAGACGGGCATCTGCGCCACATAGCCCGCGCTGTCCAACACGCCCTCGCCGAACCACCCGGCGGGGGCGTTTGGTATCTCGTCAGCGTCCAGGCCAAGCCCGGTCAGGATCGTATATACCTGCTCGGCGCTGTAGGTGACGGACGTTTCGAACCCCGGCGCATCGGCGTCCCACGGCGACGCGACACCCTGTAAGTACGGTACGGCGGTCAGCCACACGTTCTGGCTTGCCTCGGTCTGCCCGGCGCTGCTGCTGTGGTAGCAGGCCGCGGCGGGCGCACCGTCCCAGCACAGCACGGCCCCGGAGACCTCGTCCGCCAGCGCGGCCAGCCTGCTGTAATACGCGGCAAAATCGCCGCCCCACCGCGCGCGCAGCACCTCGGCGCTCGTCCAGCCCGCGCATTGGGCGCTGTTGCAGGTGAACGCCGCGCCGCCCAGGCTCAGGGCATAGCTGTGAGCGGCGGCCATCTGGGCTAAGACCGCGTCGTCGGGCCAGTCGGGCGGCAGCTCGCTGGCGGCAGTGCCGATCAGAAACTCCTGCACGGATACGATGATCTCCTCACCGCCGTCGTTCAGCAAAATCGGCGCATCTGCGTCAAAGCTGCGGCTCTCGGGCACGGCGGGCAGCACGGGCTGCGGTGTGGCGGCAGGGGTGTCAACGGCGTCCGGCAGCACAGGAGCCGACGCTTCGGGCATCGCGGCGGCGGGCTTTGCCAGCGGCAGGGCGGCAAACGGCGCGGCAAACGCCAAAAGGCCGAGCACCACCGCCCGGCGCAATGTTTTCCTCAAGGGGCAGACCCTCCTTGCAATTTGCGGCGCGCGGTTGTACAATAGGGATATTCCGCGCGGCCTGTCCCAATATACGCGGGGGCCGCCGCTGCTATGAAAGAGGAACACCATGAAAAATAAACATCCCCACGCCGCTGTGGTGCTGGTCCTGGGCCTGGCCCTGGCGGGGCTGCATCTGGCCGACCTGCTGCTCTGGTCCGAGGCCGACACCGGCTTTGCCGCTGCCGGGTCGGTCTGGCTGCGGTACATCCCGTGGCTGGCGGCGTTTGCGCTGCCTACCTGCCCGCGCGGCGGGCGGCGGCGCAGCCTGCCGGCCTGCAGGATACCAACAAGCCGCTGGGCGTCTGCATGGCGCTGGCCGGTGCGGCACTGCTGGCCTCCGGCGTGGCGGCGGGCAATACGGCCCAGTATGCCATCCTGTACCCGGAGGTACTCTCCGGGAGCTGCCCGGTCTGGGCCGCGTGGGCGGACCTGCTGCTGCCGATCTTTGCCGGTGCGTGGCTGCTGAACTACGCCGTGCGGGCGTTCAGCGGTTTCGGCCTGCAGCGCCAAAGGCTGGGCAGCTCGCTGCTGGCGGGCGCTGTGCCGCTTGTGTTTCTGTGGCGGCTCATCTGGCGGTTCCAGTTTGCGCCCGCGTCGCTCTGCCGTATGCCCTGCACGCTGCGGGTGCTGAGCGCTGCCGCCGCACTGCTGCTGGCTGTGGTGCTGATCAAAATTTTTCTTGTGCCGGGTCTGCCCTGCGGGCATACGCTCTATGCGGCGGGGACGGGTGCGTTCCTGCTCTGCACCGGACTGGAGCTGCCCCAGACCCTGTTTGAGGCCGCCCGCGGCATGCTGACCCTGCCCGACCTGCTGACCGGCATCGGCATCGGCCTGTTCGGCCTGTGCGGTCTGGTGTGTGCGTGGGAGGCGTGCGGGAAAGAGACGGAATAAAGCAAAAAACACTCCCGCCTCCGGGAAGAAACTGTTTTTATTCCACATCCTCCACGCAAAGCCCGTCCAGATATACCTTTGCCGCGCTGTAGCGGTCCAGCACGAGATCTGCCGGGGCGGGCGGCTCGCGCAGGGGCAGGGTGGGGGAGAGCGGCAGCCGCACCGCGGCGGCCCAGGGACCGCTGCCGGTGGCTGTGACATACGCCCCGCAGCGGTGCAGCAGCGCGGGCAGGTCGCCGGGCATCCGCGCCGGATCGCCGCCCTGCAGGGCCAGCACCGCAGCACCCTGCTGCGCCGCCAGCCGCACGGCGGCGCGGCGCTCACTGCGCAAAACTCCGCGCAGGAACGTCAGTACAGTGCCCTGCAGAAGCGCCCGGGGCACGGCAGCGGGCAGCGGGGCGTATGCCGGGCAGAAGTACAGCCACCCCGCACGGCAGTCCGCCAGCTCCCGCACGGCAGCGCAGAGCGCGTCCAGCTCGGCGTTCAGCTCCAGTGCGCGGGACGGCGGGGGCGCGGTCAGGGCCTCCGCCGTCAGCACCAGCCGCAGTGACGGCAGAATGTCCGCCCCGCGGGCCGCCGCAGCCGCCAGCGCCGCGCGTGTCGGGCCGAAAACCGGCATGAGCACTCCCTCACCTTCTGTGCAAATTCTGGGGTTAGTCTGCCCCGCAGGAAACGGTTTTGCGCTGGAAATGACTGGGATTTCAAAATTTCTGTGGATTTTTTGAAAAATCGTGTTAAAAGAATAACAGACCCCCTTGCAGAATTGTGAAAAATGGGGTACAATAATACCATACCGACGAGCGGGTGACCGCTCATAAGGTGAAAAAGACAAATCTTGGGAGGATTTCACTATGGCTGTTAAAGTTGCTATCAATGGTTTTGGCCGTATCGGCCGTCTGGCTTTCCGTCAGATGTTCGAGGCTGACGGTTACGAAGTCGTCGCCATCAACGATCTGACCAGCCCCGCTATGCTGGCTCACCTGCTGAAGTACGACACCGCACAGGGCTCTTTCCTGGGCAAGATCGGCGAGAACAAGCACACCGTTGAGGCTGGCGAGGATTACATCGTCGTCGACGGCAAGAAGATCACCATCTACGCAATTAAGGATGCTAAGGATTGCCCCTGGGGCGAGCTGGGCATCGACGTCGTTCTGGAGTGCACCGGCTTCTACACCAGCAAGGCTAAGGCTGAGGCCCACATCCAGGCTGGCGCCCGCAAGGTCGTTATCTCTGCTCCCGCCGGCAACGACCTGAAGACCATCGTCTACTCCGTCAACGAGAAGACCCTGACCGCTGAGGATCAGGTCATCTCCGCTGCTTCCTGCACCACCAACTGCCTGGCCCCCATGGCCAACACCCTGAACAAGACCTATCCCATCGTCTCCGGCATCATGACCACCGTTCATGCTTACACCGGCGACCAGATGATCCTGGACGGCCCGCAGCGCAAGGGCGACCTGCGCCGCGCTCGTGCCGGTGCCCAGAACATCGTTCCTAACTCCACCGGCGCTGCCAAGGCCATCGGCCTGGTCATCCCCGAGCTGAACGGCAAGCTGATCGGCTCTGCTCAGCGCGTTCCCGTCCCCACCGGCTCCACCACCATCCTGGTTGCCGTTGTCAAGGGCAAGGACGTCACCAAGGAGTCCATCAACGCTGCCATGAAGGCTGCTGCCTCCGAGAGCTTCGGCTACAACGAGGATCCGATCGTCTCCTCTGACGTCATCGGCATGCGCTACGGCTCTCTGTTCGATGCCACCCAGACCATGGTCGCCAAGATCGACGACGACACCTATCAGGTTCAGGTTGTTTCTTGGTACGACAACGAGAACTCCTACACCTCTCAGATGGTCCGCACCATTAAGTACTTCGCTGAGCTGTAATCTGCGAGTAGCTTAATTGCGAATTGAATAGCTGAAAACGCCCCTTCCGGGTCAAACCGGAAGGGGCGTTTTTGTGCGTCGTATATGACCGGCTTTAGGAAGTAGCACCCAAAGAAGTTTTGCGCAAATATGCGCAATCGGTTGACAATATATGAACAAACTGTTATACTTATTGTGAACCCTAACAAAAAGAATGGAGGAAACAAAATGCTGCAATCCCTGAAGCAGAAAACCCTGGTCGGCAAGCTGTGGGCCATCATCGTCCTGGCTGTGGCAGCCATTTTCATCGGCGTGGTGTTCGGGCCCGGAATCGCAAAAATGATCGCTGGGCCGACCCATTTCACACCGCTGGATGACCATGACGTCCTTTCCCTGCAAGGACAGTATCTCGAAGCGGACATTGACACCCTGATTGACTACTATGCCGAGACCGTCCGCAGCGAGAGCGGCAAGCGCGATGAGGTCTCCGCGCGCGAGTACATTATGCCCATCAACACCCCCGACGCCACCGTCTACATCGGTGTGGAAGTGCCCAAGCCCAAAATCAGCGACGCCGAGGCGGTCGTTGCCGATACCGAGCGGCTTATCGATGACGAGGACGGCAGTTATGAGTGGGATGGCTCCTACGTGTCGGTGCGCGGCACGCTGCAGCCCATGGATGATGAGACCCGGCAGCTGTGGGAAGATTACTTCATTGACGCCGGTTTTAGCTATGATGATATCGGTCTGTTTGACGACTGCACAGCCCTTCCGCTGGTGCTGACCGACGGCGAAATCGACGGCCAGGACACGTTTGTGTATGGCTTTATGGGGGTCATCGGCGTTCTGCTGGTGGTGCTGGCAATCTGGTTCGTGGTTCATTCCCTGACCGGCGGCTTCCAGAAGCAGATTCGCAACTACATCAAGGCTTCGGACGACCCGCAGGCCACCGAGCAGGCCCTCGACCGCTTCTACGAGGACACGATGCAGGATGGCAAGGTCCGCATGAGCCGCAGCTGGCTGATGTACGACAAGGGCGGCAATTCCTGGGTGCTGGCCGGTGACGACGTGGTCTGGGCCTACCAGTACACAGTGCGCCACAAGGCTTACGGCATCCTGACCGTGAACAAAGAGCTGATGGTGCGCGTTTTCGGCGCGAAGGAGAAAAGAGCCTGCCACGATATCTACGTCCGTAATGAGGACGAAGCGCAGGAAATTTTGCAGCAGATGGCCCGCACCTACCCAGATGCGCTGATCGGCTACGACCAGGACATTGAGCGCAAGTATCACGCCAACCCGGCGGCGTTCCATCAGGCGGTTATCACTGCCCGCCATGCCCCAGCTGCCCCGGCCCAGCCCGCCGAGGCCCAGGCAGGGGTGACAGGCGAGCCGGAGAGCAAGCCGCTGTATACCTAAAGTAAAAAGTTGCCCGGTGGCACTTGATGCCATCGGGCAATTTTTGGGGCAAAATTTACTTCTGCGCTTTTTTTCGGCTTTCTCCGCAAACGCAATCATCTTGCTGTAGGTCTCCTCGCTCAGGTCGTGCTCGACCTTGCAGGCGTCTTTGGCGGCAACATCCGGGTCAACGCCCAGCGCCACAAAAAAAGGCGGTTAGCTTGCGGTGGCGGCCATAGATGCGCTGTGCAATCTCCATACCGGGCTGCTCCAGCTTGATGAAACCGTCCGGGTCCATCGAAATATATCCGTTCTCACGCAGATTTTTCATCGCCACACTGACACTCGGCTTGGAGAATCCCATCGCAACGGCTATGTCGATGGAGCGCACAGAACCCTTCTGCTCCTGCAGCATCAGAATTTTTTCCAGATAGTCCTCTGCGGATTCGTGAATGTTCATGGGCAAAGCCCCCTTCCAGACTGAAATACTGTTCAAATTGTTATTACTTACATCATACCACACCGCGCGGTGCTTTGCAAGGCTGAATCAAAACGGTTCCGCTAAATGTTGCTGCGGCGTCGCCGGTCAAAAGCACGGTGTCGTCCCGCTGTACACACACCTCCAGCGTGCCGCCCGGCAGCTGTACTAAAATGGGCGCGCCGCGCGGACAGCGGCCTGTCAGCACCGCCGCCGCGGCCACGGCGCAGGCCCCGGTCCCGCAGGCCAGCGTGGCCCCGCTGCCGCGCTCCCACACCGTCACAGCCAGCCCGGTGGGGCTGATGGGCTGGGCAAACTCCACATTGATGCCGCCCGGGAACGCCGGGTGGTGCCCCAGCGCACGGCCCCAGGCGGCCAGCTCCGCCCCGACGGGCGGCGGCTCGTGCGTAAAGAGTACGCAGTGCGGGTTGCCCACGGCTACACAGTGCACCCTCCACGCGCGCCCGCCTGCGCAGAGCGGCACATCCAGCAGCGGTCCGCCGCCCAGCCCCACGACCCCCACGGCGTCCGGTGCTGCCGTAAAGCGGCCCATCTCGACCTGCCACAGCCCGTCCCCGACCCGGTGCAGCACCCGCTGCCCGGCTGAGGGCGTGTCGATACGGATACAGTCCCGCCGCACGCCGTGGGTGTATAAAAATTCCGCCGCGCAGCGCACACCGTTGCCGCACATGACCCCCTCGCTGCCGTCGGCGTTGAACATCCGCATGGCCGCGTCGCCGTCGGCCCGCAGCGGGGGACAGAGGTAGATCACCCCGTCCGCACCCACCGAAAAATGCCGCCGCGACAGCTGCACCGCCCACGCGGCGGCGTCGGGCGGCAGCCCCGCAGCGCGGCAGTCAATGTAGATATAATCGTTGCCCGCGCCCTGCATTTTGGTAAAATTCAGCTTCACTTGCCCACCTCCCCGCAAATCCTATGCAATATGGCATAAAATTAACACTTATCCCCTTGACATTCACCCGCAGATACGCTATATATTAAATGTATATTTGTGTTTATAAAGGAGTTAAATTATGGATTCCGAAATTTTCAGCCGCATCCGTGACTATCTGGCCGACCAGCTTGAGGTCGAGCCTGAAAAGATTACCCCCGACAGCGACATTGTCAACGATTTCGGCGCAGACAGCCTTGACGTTATTGATATGATCACCACCTTGTCCGACGAGTTCGGCGTTGAGATCCCCGATGAGGACATCGAGAACTTCCACACCGTCGGTGATGTGGTCAACTATCTGGAGGAGCGTATCTGAGCGCCTGTCCCCGGTTTTACAAAGTGTGAGGAAAAGAAAAATGGCAAACGATAAGAAAAAAAGTGGTCGAGGCGATCACCGCTCAGGAGGTCGACTTCGCCCAGTGGTACACCGACATCTGCACGAAGGCCGAGCTGGTCGAGTATTCCAGCGTCAAGGGCTTTGTTGTGCTGCGCCCCTATGGCTACGCCATCTGGGAGAACATCCAGAAAAATCTGGACGCCCGCTTCAAGGCCACCGGCCATGAGAACGTGGCCATGCCCGTGCTCATCCCCGAGAGCCTGCTGAAGAAGGAGGGCGAGCTGGTCAACGGCTTTGCGCCCGAGGTCGCCTGGGTCACCGCCGGCGGCAGCGACCCGCTGGAGGAGCGCCTTGCGGTGCGCCCCACCAGCGAGACGATGTTCTGCGACCATTTCAGCCATGTGCTGCACTCCTACCGCGACCTGCCCATGCTGTACAACCAGTGGTGCAGCGTCGTCCGCTGGGAGAAATCCACTCGCCCGTTCCTGCGCACCCGTGAGTTCTGGTGGCAGGAGGGTCACACCATCCACGAGACCGCCGAGGAGGCCAAGGCCGAGACCGAGCAGCAGCTGAACTGCTACGCCGATTTTGCCGAGCACGACCTGTGCATCCCCGTTGTCAAGGGCCGCAAGACCGACAAGGAGAAGTTTGCCGGTGCCGAGGCGACCTACACCATCGAGGCGATGATGAAGGACGGTAAGGCCCTGCAGAGCGGCACGAGCCACTACTTCGGTGACAAATTCAGCCGCGCCTATGACGTGACCTTCACGGGCCGCGACAACACCCTGCAGTATCCGTTCCAGACCTCCTGGGGCGCGTCCACCCGCCTGATCGGCGCCATCATCATGACCCACGGCGACGACGACGGCCTGATCCTGCCCCCGGCCATCGCGCCCATTCAGGTCGTGATCGTGCCCGTGGCTGCCCACAAGCCCGGCGTGCTGGACAAGTGCCGCGAACTGGCCGCCGAGATCGGCAAGTATGCCCGCGTCAAGCTGGACGACAGCGACAAGCAGCCCGGCTGGAAGTTTGCCCAGTGGGAGATGAAGGGCGTGCCCGTGCGCCTGGAGGTCGGCCCCCGCGACATCGAGAACGGCCAGTGCGTGCTGGTCCGCCGCGACACCCGCGAGAAGCAGTTTGTGAAGTTTGAGGAGTTGGCCGCGGCCATCCCCGCTGCCATGGAGGCCCTGGCAAAGGACCTGTATGACCGCGCCCTGCAGAACCGCGAGAACCGCACCTACAGCGCCACCACGATGGACGAGGTCAAGCAGCTTGCCAAGGAGCACACCGGCTTTATCAAGACGATGTGGTGCGGCGACCTCGCCTGTGAGGAGGCCATGAAGGCCGACGCGGGCCTGTCCAGCCGCTGCATGCCCTTTGCCCAGGAGCACCTGAGCGACGTCTGCCCGGTCTGCGGCAAGCCCGCCCAGAAGATGGTCGTCTGGGGCGTAGCGTACTAAGAAAAAAGGCGGTGCCCCGGCACCGCTTTTTTGTTTACAACCGTAGGGGGCGGATTCCATATCCGCCCGTCAAGCGGCGGCACGGCTCGGGCGGATGTGGAATCCGCCCCTACGATACAATGATGAAAATTTTAGTTGCAACTTTATTAGTCTACGCCCTCGGCCTGCTGTTTACAGCGGTGGGCAGTCGGCTGGCGGGGCGGTGCACTACCTGGTGCTGCGCCCTGCTTGGGCTGCCCATGTGGGTCGTGGGCGGCACGGTGGCACCGCTCTGCCTGGCGCTGCCGCAGCTGATGCTGGCATTTCTGGCGGCGGGCATGTCGGTCACGGCGCTGGCCGTCGGCACCGCACTGGCGGGCGCTGTCACGAATCTGGGGCTGGCGCTCTCCGTCTGTCTGCTGCGCAAGAGGCACTGCGCCGTGGCGGACCGGGACGAGTTCTGCCGCAAATGCCTGCTGCTGCTGGCGGCCTGCGGCGTGCTGGCCGTGTTTGTGCGGGACGGCGAATTGAGCTACACCGGCACCGGACTGCTGATGCTGCTGTTCGTGCTCTTTGTCATGATGAGCATTGTGTTCCAGCACAAATTCACCTACGGTGATACGATCAAGGCGGTCTCCACGTCCGAAAAGCACCCCAGCCCGCAGCTGGCCGCGCAGGAATACGGCTACAGCGCCCACACGATGGCCTTCCCGGTCATGAACGTCCGGAACGCACTGACAAATCTGGCGGGCGTCGTGGGCGGGCTGGCCCTGCTGGCGGGCGGTGCACAGGCGCTGCTCTACAGTGCCACGACGCTGGCAAACCTCACAGGCACGATCCAGGCCCTCTGGGCGGCGACGCTCATCAGCTTCGGGTTCTGTATCCCTCTGCTGGTCGAGGCGCTGAATCACCCGCTGGGCTCGGTCTGGAAGTGGTTCTCGGTCCGCTGCCGCTACTACCCGCCGGATTCGCTGCCCATCCAACTTTTAAACAGCGCGATCCTGAACCTGACGCTGGCGCTGCCGATTTCCAGCCTGATGTACCGCCACAAGCTGCCCGTCGGTGCGCAGTTCCGCAGCTATGAAGTCCCCGTTTGTGCCGCCATGGCGCTGGTGCTGTTGCTCCCGCCGCTGTGCAGGCACAAGCTGAAGCGTGGGCAGGGGTGGATGTGTTTGGCGCTGTATTTTGCGTATCTGGCCGCCGCGTTATTGCTGCCAAGAGCCGGGGCGTAAAGGATGTATGCTTCTGCTGCCGAAAACTTGTGCGGAGGGGTCAAGACCGCTCCGTGCCCGCTTACCATTGCAACACACAATAAAAATCCCGCAACACGGTAGGGGCCGCACATGTGCGGCCCGCAGCCTTCTGGCAGAACCCGTCTGCCATACATGCCGCGGGCCGGGCATGCCCGGCCCCTACAACGCAGCAGCGGCCCACGCTTCGTATCTCCCGAAGTGTGGACCGCTGTTTTATTTGCTTATCTCCGCGCAAGCCTCTTTAATGATCTTCCGCTCGACGAAATGCAGCTTTTTGCCGTTGACCAGCTGGTAATCCTCGTGGCCCTTGCCCGCAAACAGCACAATGTCGCCGGGCTCGGCCATTTTCACTGCGGCGTAAATCGCCTCACGGCGGTCCGTGATGCAGGTGTAGGGTGCGCCGGGAGCCATGTGGCCCGCAATGTCGCGGATGACGTCCTCGGGCGGCTCGTTGTCGGGATTGTCGCTCGTGATGATCGTATAGTCAGCGTAGGCGCTCGATGCGTCGGCCAGCTCCTTGCGGCGCACCTGCGTGCGGCCACCCACCGACCCAAATACACAAAGTAAACGGTGCGGATTGTACGCCCGCAGTGTTTTCAGCGCACTGGTCAGGGCCAGCCCGTTGTGGCTGTAGTCCACAATGAAGGTGCGCCCGGGCAGACCCTCGACGACTTCAAAGCGGCCCTGCACGGGGGTGTGGGCCAGCGTGGCGGCGGCTTGGGCAGGCGTCACGCCGAACGCGCCGCACAGTGCGACGGCGCACAGCGCATCGGACGCGCTGAACGCGCCGGGGGACATGACCTCGATGTGGGTCGTTTCGCCCGCGTGTACGCAGTCAAAGTCAACGCCGAGGGCGGTCTGGCTGCGGTACTGTGCCAGATTCTGCCCGTGATAGTCGGCGGCATTCTGGATGCCAAAGCTGATCTGTTCGCCTTTAAAGCCCTCGCGCATGAAATCACTGTAGGGATCATCCACGTTGTAAACCATCGTGCGGGCGTTGTATTCTGCAAACAGGCGGCGCTTGGCGCACTTGTAGTCCTCAAAATCGGGGTGCTCGCCGGGTCCGATGTGATCCTCTGACAGGTTCGTGAAGGCCACGACCTCAAACGGCACGCCGTCCACGCGGTGGTGGCGCAGCGCCTGGCTGCTGACCTCCAGTACGCAGTGGCGCACGCCCGCATCCAGCATCTTGCGGAACAGCCGGTGCAGCTCGAGACTCTCGGGCGTTGTGTTGGCGGTGGCCTCGTGCACGCCCGCAATGTCGACACCGTTGGAGCCGATGTAGGCGCAGGGCAGACCGGCCTCGGTCATGATGGCCGCGGTCAGCAGGGCGGTGGTCGTCTTGCCCTTTGTGCCCGTAATGCCGATGAGGTGCAGCTCGTCAGCGGGGTTGCCGTAGAAATCCGCACCGATGACGGCCAGCGCCGCGCGGGTGTCGTCGGTGACGATCTGCACGGCGTCCGCGGGCAGGTCGACCCTATGCTCCACCAAAAAACGCACGACAGCCGTTTTGGTAGGCGCTTTCGGCGTAGGTATGCCCATCCAGCCACGCACCGACAAGGCAGACGAACAGCGAGCCGGCGCAAGCCTTGCGGGAGTCGTAGGTGATGGCGGTGATGTCCGTTTCGGAGGCACCTGTGTGGGAGATATGTTGGACAAGGTCGTTTAGCTTCATGATAACGTCCTTTTTAAATAAGAAAGAATAATATAATAATAAAGAATGTGGAGTTTTCTCCCTTTGGTCGAAAACGAAAATCCGTAGGGGCGCATTCTATATGCGCCCGCGGAAGTTTGCCTTACCGCAAGCGGGCACGGGCGGATATGGAATCCGCCCCTACGATTTTTTGAGCGGAGCGCCAGCGACGCGATTCACCACATTTATTATTTCTACTTTTTATTATTATTTGTGTACCGGGTAATACGTCTTAAACTTCTTGAACTGCCTTCTCAGCTGCTCCAGCACGCAGGCATAGCGCACGGGGTTCCACAGCAGGTCGGGCTTGTACAGCAGACTGCACGCCTCCTTGCCCTGTGCTTTCAGCGCCTTGGCGCGGGCGACGAGGTCCTTGTCCTCGGTGTAGGTGAAGGCCACCTGCGCGGGGACGTGGTGCCAGAACACCTCATTCTTGTTCAGCACGCAGTCGGTGCCGCCGTCGTTCCACTTTTCTACAACCAGCCTGGCAATGTTCATGCCGGTGGCGGTCACATAGTAGTTGCTGCGGCCCTGGCGCAGGTTGATCTCAAACACGCGGTAGTCGCCGGGGATGCCGCTGTACTTGATGTCAAAGTTGGAAAAACCGGTGTAGCGGCAGGCCTCCAGCATCTTGCGGATGTTCTCCACCAGCGGCAGGGAGGCCGTGTCCTCACTGACGATGGCGGCATGGTTGCCCAGGCCGTGGGGGTGTGCTCCTCGACCATCGTATGGCCAAGGCACATGGCGCGGACCTTACCGTTCTCGTCGGAGAACGCCGTCAGCACGCGCATGTGGTCGTCGCCGCCCGGCACCATCTTCTGCAGGACCATGCGGTCCGGGTAGCCGCTGGCATAGATCGTTTTGACGATCTCGGCGGCCTCGGCGGGGGCTGGCGGCGGTGTAGACCTTTTTCATCGTGTCAAACGGATGCTTCCAGTAATCAACGCTGGACGACGGCTTGACGATGATGGGGTAGGCAAAGCCCAATTTATCCTCGGTCAGCTCGGCGGCATCGACAGGTGCGGTCAGGATTTTCGAGTCGGGGTAGGGGATGCCGAACTTCTCGCAGACCTCGTAGAACTCGGCCTTTTTCTGGATGGAGCCGTACAGGTCGGCGGCAGGGCCGGGGGCGATATACTCGGTCAGCTCGGCCTTGCGGCGGATGATCATCGCGGCGTAATCGTCGGTGCAGCCGAACAGATAGAGCCGCTTGCCCTTATGCTGTGCCGCAAACTCGTGCAGAATGCGCAGCATCGTGTCCTCGTTGTCCATATCGGGCACGGTGGTAAAGTGGATGATTTTGGAATACTTGGTCGGAGCCATCGGGTAGCGGCCATAGGCGTAGCTCTCGACGCCGTAAGCCTCATGGAAGGCCCGGGCAAAGTTGTAGCAGTTCAGGTCTGCACCAAGGAATACAGGGATAATGTCGGACATGGGAAAGTACATCTCCAATTTTTCAAATTAGGCTTCCTCTGAGGGGGAAGCTGTCCGCGCAGCGGACCGATGAGGGGCAGCCTTGCGGCGGCAATCCGTTTGCGGGCAATAGCGCAAACTCGCCCCTCATCCGGCCTCGGGCGGGGCCTCGGCCACCTTCCCCCGAGGGGGGGAAGGCTCATAAGATTCACGCATCAAACTTCTCAAAGAACTGCTCATGCCAGGTCAGGAAGGTGTAGGCAGTCCAGATCTTGCGGCGCTCGTGCTTGGGGTCGGCCAGCATGGCGACGAGCTTGTCCTGGTCGAAGTACTCCGCCGCCACATCGCTCGTGAAGCTCTTGCGCACCTTGGCGGAAAACGCCGGGTCCTCGAGCCACTTGGCAATCGGCACGGGGAAGCCCTTCTTCGTGCGGTTGGCCCAGGCGTCGGGCAGGGTCTTGTTGGCGGCGGTGCGCAGCACGGCCTTCGTGTCGCCGCGCAGCTTGTAGCTGTCGGGGTAGGTCTGGGCCTCGCGCAGGACCTCGCGGTCCAGATAGGGCACGCGCAGCTCAAGGCTGTGTGCCATGCTCATCTTGTCGGCCTTCAGCAGAATGTCCCCGGGCAGCCACAGGTTCAGGTCAAGGTACTGCTTCTTTTCCAGCTCGCTCAAGTCCTTGACGCGGTCATAGATCGGCGCGGCGACCTCGCGGGCCGTGGGGCCGACGCGGTACTTAGGCTTCAGAATGTCGTAGGCATCCTTCTCCTCAAAGACGTGCGCCTGGCCGATGAACCAGTCCTCGGGGCGGCCGCTGCCCTTGATGATGAAGTCGTGCCCCTTGAAGTAGGGCAGGTGCTGGCTGGCATCGCTGGCCAGATGGCGCAGCGGCGCGGGGATGTGCTTGTACTTCTGCATCAGCGGGGTGTCGGCGTACCACTCGTAACCGGCGTAGATCTCGTCCGCGCCCTCGCCGGACAGCACCACCGTGACATGCTGGCGCGCCAGCTGGCACAGGAAGTAGAGCGGCACGCTGGACGGGTTGGACTGGGGCTCGTCCATGTGGTACTGGATGTCGGCGAAGGCGTCGAGGCACTGCTCTTTCGTCAGCATCTCGCGGTAGTTCTTGATGCCGAGCTTCTGGCTCAGCTCGCCCGCCTCGGTGGTCTCGTCAAATTTATGCGTGCCGTCGGGGCTTGCAAAGCCGACGGAGAAGGTCTCGTCGGGCATCAGGCAGGCCGTGATATAGCTGGAATCGACACCGCCGGACAGGAACGCGCCCAGCTTGACATCGCTGATGCGGTGGGCGGCCACGCTCTCCCGCACGCGGGCATCGATCTCATCGGCGGCGGCCTCGTAGGAGAGCGTCGTGGGGTGGCGGAAATCGACATCCCAGTAGCGCTCGATCTGCATCTTGCCGTCCCTGTAGGTGAACCAGTGGGCCGGGGGCAGCTTGTAGGTCCCCTTGAAGAACGTCTCGTTCATGGCGCTGTACTGGAAGGTCAGGTAGGGGCGCAGGGCCTCGGCGTTGACCTCGCGGCGGAAGCCGGGGTGCTCAAGCAGGCTCTTGATCTCGGAGCCGAACAGCAGCTCGCCCGCGTCGGTCTGGGTATAATAGAACGGCTTGATGCCGAAAATATCGCGCGCGCCGTACATCTCGTTCGTTTTCGTGTCCCATACGACGAAGGCAAACATGCCGCGCAGCCTGGCGGCCAGCGCCGTGCCGTACTCCTCATAGCCGTGGATGATGACCTCGGTGTCGCAGTGGGTCTTGAAGATGTGCCCCTTGGCCTGCAGCTCGGTGCGCAGGTCCATGAAGTTGTAAATTTCACCGTTGAACACGCAGACGACGGTGCCATCCTCATTGTACATGGGCTGCTTGCCTGCGGCCAGGTCGATGATGCTCAAACGGCGGAAGCCCAGCGCAATGGCCGTGCGCGGGTCGTCGCCGCTGATATGGTATCCTTCCATATCGGGGCCGCGGTGGATGATGCGGTCCGCCATTCTGTGCAGGATGGCCTCGCGCTGTTCACGCAGACCGGTAAAGCCAACAAAACCACACATGGTACATTCCCTTTCTCTCTATAGGCGCAATCGTAGGATTTTAACTTATATATTTGTATATTGTACCACAGATGAGGGGAAAAGAAAAGTAGACGGGGAAAATATGTGAAGAAAAGTGAAGCGCAAAATGGCTTCCCCCTCAGGGGAAGGCCTGACAAACAAAAGCGGCAGGATGCCGAAACATCCTGCCACAGAAATATAACGTTACGCTTCCTCTTCCGTCGTCACCTTATCGGTTTTTCCCTCGCCGTCCAGCGCTTCCTCCAGCGTGTGCCAGGCCAGCACGGCGCACTTGACGCGGGCAGGGACGTGGGCAATGCCCTGCAAAGCGGCTACGTCCTCCAGGTCGTCCAGCTCCTCGGGCGTGATCTTGCCCTTGATCATCTGGAAGTACAGGCTGATGAGGCGGTGCGCGTCCTCGACGGTGCGGCCCTTCACAAGGTCGATCATCAGCGAAGCCGATGCCTGCGAGATGGCGCAGCCGCTGCCGATAAACCCGGCGTCCTCGATTTTGCCGTCTTTTACGCGCAATTGCAGCGTGATGTCGTCACCGCAGCTGGGGTTGACGCCCTCCAGGCTGTGGGTCGCCCCCTCGACGGGGTGGCGGTTCTCTTTGCTGCGGCTGTTCTCGGTAATGATCTGGGTATACAGTTCGTTCAGGTTCACAGGCCCATCACCTTTCTGACATTTTCAAGATTTTCCAGCAGGGCGTCCACGTCCTCGGGTGTGTTGTAGATCGCCACGCTGGCGCGGCAGCAGCTGCCGATGCCCAGGAACTCCATCAGGGGCTGGGCGCAGTGATGCCCGGCACGCACGGCCACGCCGCCCGCGTCCAGAATCGTCGCTACATCGTGGGGATGTACGTCGTTGACATTGAAGCTGACAACGCCGTAGCGGCCCTCGGCCACAGGCTCACCGTAGACGGTCAGCCACGGCATGGCGCGCATACCGGCCAGCATACGGTCCAGCAGCGCATGCTCATGGGTCTCCATGGCCTCCCAGCCGATGCCCTTCATATAGTCGATGGCGGCGGCAAAGCCGACCTCGCCGCCGACGTTGCGGGTGCCGGCCTCAAACTTGCGGGGGCCGTCGGCCCAGGTCGCGCCGCTTTCATGCACAGCGCCGATCATATCGCCGCCGCTCATGAACGGGGGCATCTTTTCCAGCAGTCCGGCGCGTGCGTACAGCGCACCGACGCCCATGGGGGCGTACAGCTTGTGGGCAGAGCAGGCCGCAAAATCCACGTCCAGCTTCTTGACGTCCACGGGGGTGTGGGGCGCGCTCTGGGCGCAGTCCAGCACGACCACAGCGCCCACGGCGTGGGCACGCTTCACAATTTCTTCCACAGGCGCGCGCAGACCCAGCACGTTCGAGACCATCGCCACGGCGACGACCTTCGTCTTGGGGGTGAATTTTTTTGTCCAGCTCCTCGGTGGTCAGGCGGCCGTTCTCGCCGGGATACATATAAACCAGCTTCGCGCCGGTGGCCTTGGCCACGCGCTGCCACGGCACCATGTTGGAGTGGTGCTCGGCCACGGAGATAACGATTTCATCGCCCTCATGCAGAAAATTCATGCCGTAGCTGTAGGCGACGAGGTTCAGGCTCTCCGTCGTGTTCTGGGTGAACACGATCTCGTCGTCCTCTGCGTTAAAGAACTGCGCTACGGTGTGGCGGGCTCCCTCGTGGGCGTCGGTGGCGCGCATGGCCAGCTCGTAAACGCCGCGGTGGGGGTTCGCGTTCTCTTTCGTATAGTAATCGACCACCGCGTTCAGGACCTGCATGGGGTGCTGGGTCGTGGCGGCGCTGTCCAGATAGACAAGGCGATTGCCGTTTTCGTCGGCAGCCAGAATCGGAAAATCAGCCGTCCAGTTCATCATTCAGCCTCCGTGCAACATTTTCACGTACTTCATCCTGCAAAGAATCCAACGGGATCTTATCAATGGCCGGGGCAAAGCGGGCGTCCACCATCAGGCGGCGGGCCTGTGCTTCGCTCAGGCCGCGGGAGCGAAGATAGTAGAGCTTGTTCTCGTCGAGACGGCCCACGCTTGCGGCGTGCTGGCCCTCGACCTCCTCCTCACCGCAGAGGATGAGGGGGGCGGTACGGTTGCGGGCGCTGGGGCTGAACAGCAGCACGTCCTCGCTCTCATGGCCGACGCCGCGCTTGGCACCGCGCTGGAAATCGACAGTGCCGCGCAGAATTTTATCGGCACTGCCGGTCAGCACACCGGCGGTGTGCATCTCGCACAGGGTATCCCTGCCGGTGTGGACGGACACGTCGTTGAAGTCCAGCACGTCATTGCCGTGGCCGAAGTAGACGGCATCGAGATCGTACTCGCACTTGTTGTGGTTCAGCAGCGTGCGGGCACCGCAGGCGACGACGGAGCCGCCCAGCTCAATGCGGACCTGCTCCACGCGGGCGGAGGTGCCCTGCTCAATGGCAACGGCGTTCCAGCGGCGGGCACGGTTGCCCAGCAGCTGCACCTGCACCAAAACTACATGCGCACCCTCGGCGGCGCGGATGCGGGTCAGGTTGGCGGAGACGCCGCCCTCGGCATCGCCGCGCACGACCTGCACGACGGTCAGGCTGCTGCCCGCCGCGGCGTCGATGGTCAGATAGGTCAGCGCGTGGGGGTGGTCGGCGTTGAGCGCCGTCTCAAACACGACGGGCGCGTCGGCGGTACCGGTCACGGCCAGATGGTTGACAAGGTTGGCGTTTGCGGCCAGCCAGGCGTCGGTCTCGGCACCCATGCCGCTGGCGGCAAAGCTGCCGAAGTCAGCCGCGGCGGGGGCCGTCACACCGGCGGGCAGGGCAGGGGACAGCGCCTCGGCCTTAGCCCAGCCCGCGGCGGGCACGGCAGGCAGTGCCGCCGACGCCGGGGCATAATTCACGCCCAGCGGATTCCAGGTGGAAACCGGGAGGCGGTTCATGGTTGTAGTCATATATATCACCTTAAACTCAATGCTAAGGCTTCCCCCTCGGGGGAAGCTGTCCGCGAAGCGGACTGATGAGGGCAAAGCTTGCGGCAGCGACCCATTAACGGGCCATCATGGCAAACGCGCCCCTCATCCGGCCTCGGGCGGGGCCTCGGCCATCTTCCCCCATCGGGGGAAGGCTTACAATCAGCCAATGCTTCCCTTCATCTCCAGATGAATCAGGTTGTTCATCTCCACCGCATATTCCAGCGGCAGCTCCTTGGCGATGGGCTCGGCAAAGCCGCCGACGATCAGGGCGCGGGCGTCCTCCTCGGTCATGCCGCGGCTCATCAGGTAGAAGATGGCCTCCTCGCTGATGCGCCCGATCTTGGCCTCGTGGCCGACGTCCACGGCATCACAGCGGATGTCCATGGCCGGGATCGTGTCGGAGCGGCTGCGGTCATCCAGCATCAGGGATTCGCAGCTCACGCTGGACTTGCTGCCTCTGGCGTTCGGCAGCACAACGACGGACGAGCGGAAGTTCGACACGCCGCCGTCGCGGGCAATGCTCTTGGTGGAAATATGGCTCGTCGTGTTCGGCGCGGCGTGCACGACCTTGGCACCGGTGTCCAGATCCTGCCCGGCACCGGCAAACGTGATGCCGGTGAACTCCATGCGGGCACCCTCGCCCTGCAGTACGCTCATCGGGTACAGGCAGCCCGTGTGGGAGCCGAACGAGCCGGAGACCCACTCGATCGTGCCGCCCTTTTCGACCCGCGCACGCTTGGTGTTCAGGTTGTACATATTCTTGGACCAGTTTTCAATCGTGGAGTAGCGCACGCGCGCACCCTCACCGACGAAAATCTCGACGCAGCCTGCGTGCAGGTTGGCGACGTTGTACTTCGGGGCCGAGCAGCCCTCGATAAAGTGCAGGTATGCGCCCTTGTCCACGATAATCAGGGTGTGCTCGAACTGGCCCGCGCCGGGGGCATTCAGGCGGAAGTAGGACTGCAAGGGAATGTCCACATGCACGCCCGCCGGGACGTAGACGAAGGAACCGCCGCTCCACACAGCGCCGTGCAGCGCCGCAAACTTGTGGTCCGTGGGGGGCACGCACTTCATGAAGTGCTCCTTCACCATGTCGGCGTAGGGGCCGGTCAGGGCGCTCTCCATATCGGTGTAGACGACGCCCTGCGCGGCGACCTCCTCCTTGACGTTGTGGTAAACGACCTCGGAGTCGTACTGTGCGCCGACGCCCGCCAGGCTCGAGCGCTCGGCCTGCGGAATGCCCAGACGCTCAAACGTGTTCTTGATGTCATCGGGCACTTCGCTCCACTTGCCGCGCATCTCGGTGTTGGGGCGCACGTATGTGACGATATTGCGCATGTCCAACCCCTCCAGGGACGGGCCCCAGTTGGGAATGGACGCCTTGTTGTAAATGTCCAGCGCCTTCAGGCGGAATTCACGCATCCAGTCGGGATCGTGCTTTTCTTTAGAGATCTGCTCCACGATCTCTGCCGTCAGGCCGGAGTTGACCTCAAACGCCGCGTTGACCTTGTCCTTGATGTCGTAGACACTGCGGTCAATCTCGGCGACCTCGGTCTTTTCAGTCTCGAAGGCTCTCATTTGGCTTCGTCCTCCTTCAGCGCGGTGAAGCCTTCCTCAATGATCTCATTGACGAGGCTGCCGTCGCCGGTGCGGACAATGCGGGCGTCGTCCAGCACATGGACGTAATCGACCTGCAGACCCTCCAGGATCTTGGCGTTGTGGGTGATGATGATGAGGGCGTTGTCCGCGTTGTGGTACGCCTTGATGCCGCTGGCAACGGTCTTGACCGCGTCAACGTCGAGGCCGGAGTCAGTCTCATCCAGCAGGGCCAGCGCGGGCTTGAGCATGAGCAGCTGCAAAATCTCAGCCTTCTTCTTCTCACCGCCGGAGAAGCCGACGTTCAGATAGCGGTCCGCGTAGGACGGGTCCATGTTCAGGGCCTCCATCTGGGCGGCCATCTCGCGGCGGAACTTCATGACCTTGACGGGCTTGCCGGTCACAGCACCGGCAGCCGTGCGCAGAAAGCTCTCCAGCGTGATGCCGGGGATCTCCTCCGGCGTCTGGAAGGACAGGAACATACCCGCGCGGGCGCGCACGTCGGCGGTCTCGTGGGTGATGTCCTGCCCGCGGAAGATGATCTGACCGCGGGTGACGGTGTAGCGGGGATCGCCCATCAGGGCGCTCATCAGGGTGGACTTGCCGGCACCGTTGTGACCCATCAGAACGTGGGTCTCACCGGCGTTCACCGTCAGGTTCAATCCGTCGAGAAGGACCTTATTTTCCTCACCGACGACGACCTGTAAATCTTTGACTTCCAGCAGCGGGCTGCTCATGGAAAAAACACCTCCAAGTGGTATAACCGGGCTTTTGGGCACAAGTGTCCCCCGGATAGTTTTGCTCTACCGAACTATACTATACTATTTTTATAGGGATTGCAAGAGGGGAACGCAAGAAATTGACACAGAACGATGAAATCGGCCAATTTTCAGCCGATTCGGGGCAAAACAAAAAGGCTCGAAGCGAATGCTTCAAGCCTTGATGGCTGCCCCAGTCCGACTTGAACGGACGACACCCTGATTAACAGTCAGGTGCTCTAACCAACTGAGCTATGGGGCAATATTCAATTGCTGTCGCCGTCAGACGACTTTTATAGTATAGCAACCTCGAGCGCCATTGTCAAGTGGATTTGCGAAAAAGTTGAAAAGTTGAAAAAAGCTGCTCTGCCGCGGCGAGCTCCGATTTATCAAAACGACAGCCGCATCTGGTGCCACGCGGCATTTCCATGGGTGGATTTGTCCGTCACACCCTCATCCTGAAACCCGAATTTTGCGTAGTAGGGGAGCAGCCGCTCCTTGCAGGTCAGCACAAGCCCCTTGCGGCCCTGCTGCCTGGCATCGGCAACGGCCCGGCGGAGCAGCTGCCCCGCGTAGCCGTGCCTGCGGTACTCCGGCAGCGTGTTGACGCCGAAGATCATCTGCCATGCGCCCTGCTCGTTGTGCAGGGCGGCGTCCTCGTACATCACATCCGTCAGGTCCGGCTCGTCCGTGACAAAGCCGTCCACAAAGGCAAGCAGCTTATCCCCCTCATACAGCAGCCAGAAGTGATTGCCGTAATACTGCACTCTGTCGATAAATTCCTTCTCTGTCGCGGCCTCTGCGGGCGGAAAGCATGCCGTCTCCACAGCGGTCAGTGCGGCAATATCCTTCCGGGAAGCGTGCTTTATAACCATGCGTTGTTCCTCCTGGGGGCATAAGCTCTTACCCCTCTGCTATACCACAAAGGCATCGGCCACCGGGCGTTTCAATACTTGAGAAAGAACTTGTTTACTTTTGCCCGTAATAAGCGTTGGGGCCGTGCTTTCTCATAAAATGCTTGTCCAGCACATGCTGCGGCGCGGGCAGGGCACCGGGGTCGATGGTCAGGGTCAGGATCGCCATGCGGGCGACCTCCTCAAGCACAACGGCGTGGTATACGGCCTGCGCGGCATTCTTGCCCCAGGTGAAGGGGCCGTGGCTGGCGCAGAGCACACCGGGCACATACAGCGGGTCGATGCCGCGGGCTTTGAACGTCTCGACGATGACCTTGCCGGTGTTCTTCTCGTAATCCTCGTCGATTTCCTCCGGCGTCAGCTCCCGCGTGCAGGGGACAGGGCCGTAAAAGTAATCGGCGTGGGTGGTGCCGAAGGCGGGCAGGTCGCGCCGCGCCTGGGCAAAGGCTACCGCGTGGGTCGAGTGGGTGTGCACGATGCCGCCCAACTGCGGGAAGGCCCGGTACAGCTCGAGATGCGTTTTGGTGTCGCTGCTGGGGCTTCAAATCGCCCTCGACCTTGTTGCCGTTCAGGTCCATAACAACGAGCATAGCGGGCGTCAATTCGTCATATTCCACGCCGGACGGCTTGATGACAAACAACCCCTTTTCGCGGTCAATGCCCGAAACATTGCCCCAGGTGTAGGTCACAAGCCCGCGGCGGGGCAGCTGCATATTGGCCTCGTAGACCTGCTGCTTGAGTTCTTCCAGCATAGTGTACCCTTTCTGTGCCCGGCCCTGCCGGATTTTGGATGTTACCTTTATTATAGCAGGCACTGCGGCAACTTTCCAGACCTGTTTTGGAAAAAACAAAACAACCCCGCAGAAGCGATTGCTTCTGCGGGGCTGTTGCTAAATGGAGCGGCCGACGAGGCTCGAACTCGCTACCTCCACCTTGGCAAGGTGGCGCTCTACCAGATGAGCTACGGCCGCATAAAAAATCACCGAAGATGACTCGGTGATTTTTGTTGGCTGCCCCAGTCCGACTTGAACGGACGACACCCTGATTAACAGTCAGGTGCTCTAACCAACTGAGCTATGGGGCAATATCCCTGACGCCGTCAGGCGACGCTAATTATTATAGCGGCATGAAAACCGTTTGTCAATGCCTTTTGACAAAAAAATCGGAAAATTTGTCCGCAAAATCCCGGCGCGGATGCCTTGACAATTTGGCATGGGGCTGGTATACTAGCAAAGTACCTACATACGCCGGTGTGTTGGAATTGGCAGACGAGACGGACTCAAAATCCGTTGGTGGTGACACCGTATGGGTTCGACCCCCATCACCGGCATTCCTTTTACCTAAGCCTTTTAGCGGCTTAGGTATTTTTTTGGTGTGGCAGACAAAACAAATTTATTTTCCGACACGCTGAGTTCCTATGCAGACGATACTGTGCCTGTTTCGCGTAAAAGTCAATACGCCAAACAGTTTTACAGAGCCCCCTCCGGAACAAATTTGTGATGCAGGAATGGGACGTTTGTTGACGGTTTCTCGCAAATGTGCTATCATTATAATGGATTAGAATAACATTAAACGGAAGTACGGCAAATTGTCAGGGGCTTACATGGAAAGAAACAATCGCAAGCGCGGGTTCACATTGGTTGAGCTTATTGTTGTGCTGGTAATCCTGGCGGTTTTAGCAGCTCTGCTTGTACCATCGCTTACCGGATATATAGACAAAGCAAAAAATGAAAGCTGTGATAACGGAGGCAAGAGATGTGTGGACAGCGTCGCAGGCTGCCTTGTCGGAGTGCTATGCCCTGTACCCGGAGAGTTTTACCGCCAACTCTGCAAACAATAAAAGCAACTGCAGGTTTTCTGTCTGCATAAACAATAAATGGGTAGACAATGTAGGCAAAATTTCTAACGCCGCGCTGAATGCATTGCAAAAGAACCCAAAGGATACGGTGGAAGCGGGGACGGCAAGCCGCAGAGTTTCCGCCATGGTGTTGGCGTATTTGGACAGTGCAAACAAAAACAATGCGCGCTATACATTTTACGATGGCAAGGCAATCACCAAAGATACAAAGCCAAGTACGTATTTTGATAAAGCACCAAAGTCCACGGACATAATCATACAGATTTTTCATACGGTTGACGGCAAAGTCATTGCGTTGAATTTCGGAAAAGATGGCTATATGGTAACAATCGTCCCCGGACAGGAAATTATCTGTGAGTATGATGGGGAATGTCTGAATTTCAAAGGATGATTCGGCGCCTATTAGCCCGCAGGTAACCCTTTTGCTACCAAAATCGTCAAATTTGCGTAAAGTATAAAACAATCTCCGCATAATTATAGACAAAACGACCAAACGATGTTACAATGTTCCTATTCCGGGGCGAAACGGCCCCGTCAAGAAGGAGCATTGCCGTGAAGCTGAACAACCGTCGCACGATTCTGGTGGGCCTGGCGTTTTTGTCGATCTGTACGTTCTGGCAGATGTACGACAGCGTGATGACCCTGATCCTGACCGACACCTTTAAACTGAACGAGACCCTCGCCGGGGCTATTATGGCGGCAGATAACGTACTGGCGCTGTTTTTGCTGCCGCTCTTTGGCGCGCTGTCCGATAAGACCAGCACTCGCATCGGGCGGCGGATGCCGTTCATTGTGGGCGGCACTGCATTGGCGGCCGTTTTGATGAACCTGATCCCGCTGCTGGATGACCGCTATGCGGCAAACCCCGGCACCGGCACGCTGGTGCTGTTCATTATAGTGCTGGGTCTGCTGCTGGTTTCCATGGGCACCTATCGCTCGCCCGCGGTGGCGCTGATGCCCGACGTGACCCCTAAGCCGCTGCGCAGCCGTGCAAATGCCATCATCAACCTGATGGGGGCCGTGGGCGGCATTTTGTATCTGGGGCTGGCGGCGCTGATGTATCCGGTGTCTAAAACCAAGGGGGTCGGGCATGTCAGCTACCGCCCGCTGTTCTTCATCGTCTCGATGATCATGGTCGCGGCGGTGGCAATTTTGTACCTGACCATCCGGGAGCCGAAGCTCGGGGAGGAAAACCGGAAGCTCGAGGCCGCCCACCCCGAGTGGAACCTGGCCACCGACGATGGCGCCGGCCATGAGGTCCTGCCTGCGCCGGTAAAGCGGAGCCTTGCGTTTCTGCTGCTCTCCATTTCGCTGTGGTTCATCGGATATAACGGCGTTACGACGTGGTTTACCAAGTACGTGGAGGCCGTCATGGGCGAGGGCCTGGGCGGCGCGTCCACATGCCTGCTGGTGGCAACGGCGGGTGCCATTGTCTCGTACATTCCCATCGGTGCGCTGGCTGCAAAAATTGGCCGCAAGCGCACGATCCAGTGCGGCATTGTGCTGCTGGCGACCTGCTTTATGCTGGGCTACCTGCTGACGACGATGTACACCTCGATCCAGCCGATCATGTACGTGGTGTTTGCGCTGGTCGGCCTGGCCTGGGCGGCCATCAACGTGAACTCGCTGCCGATGGTCGTCGAGATGTGCCGCGGCAGTGACATCGGCAAGTTCACCGGCTATTACTACACCTTCTCGATGGCGGCGCAGGTCGTCACACCCATCGTGGCGGGCTCCCTGATGCGGGCCATCGACTACCGCGTGCTGTTCCCGTATGCCGCGCTGTTTGTGGCGCTGAGCTTTGTGACGATGTGCTTCGTCAAACACGGCGACGCCAGAGCCGAGGCGAAGAAGGGGCTGGCGGCCTTTGAGGACATGGACAGCTGACCCGTTGAAAAGTTGAAAAAGCGCTGCCGCACGGAAGAACTTTCCGTGCGGCAGCGCTTATTTTGTTGGTTATTTGCTTTTCGGGTGGCCGTTCTCGACCTCGCTTGTGCCCTGCTCCATCAGATAGGTGGCAGTAAGGTCGGCGATATGCAGCTTGACGGCGAGGGGATAGGTGTTGTATGCGTCGCTGACGGCAAAGCTGCCGCCGCGCACGGCATCGTCAAAGCCGCCCATGTGCCAGCGGATGGCGATGGCCTCGGCGGTTTTCAGCCGCATGAAATGCTCAATTAAATACACGCTTTTCTCGCCGTGGCCGTAGGGCAGCTGGTCAGCCACCTGATAAAACGGGACCTTCTCCCACTGGCCGGTAACGTCGTTCTTGACGTTGCGGGTGCCGACCTTGTAAAAGTTCGCCTTGCACAGGTCGTGCAGCAGGCCGCAGATGGCGTAGCTCTCGGCGCTTTCACCCTCGGTGAAAAAATGCTGCATCATCGCATTGTAGACGTTGATGCTGTGCATGACCAGGCCGCACTCGCACGCGCCGTGAAAGCGGGTGGACGCGGGCGCAGTGAAAAAATCCGTCGTTTCCAGCCAGTTCAGCAGGCGGTCAGCGCCGGGGCGGGTGATGTTTTTGTTGTAGATCTCCACAAATTCGGCGTGATAGTCCTGCATACGAACCTCACAGCTCCATGTCGTCCAGAATGCCCTTCAGGGTCTTCAGCTCCTCCTCGGTCAGGCTGATGCCCTTGGCCATGCGGCTGCCGTCGGGGGACCAGTCGCGGATGTCGTACTTCGGCGGGTTGCCGTTCCAGCTGACCATGTTCAGCTGGCGCTCCCAGCCGCGGGCGTTGGTGGAAAGAACGGCGATGCGTTCGGTAACTTCATAGGTGAATTCTGCCATGATTACAGACTCCTTTTATCAATAATACTGGGTCAAGCAACATCATAGCCGATTCTGCCGGAAAATGCAAGAGCAAAATCAATCGATCCGCACGGCCAGCAGGGCAAAGCGGGCGTCGGTGTCGGGGCGGGTGTCGCCGCAGGTCGAGAGCGTCAGCAGCTGCGCGCCGTACTCCGGCATGACGCCGGTGTCATACAGTGCCTTTTCGGTAATGGCCCTCACGCGGTGCTGCCAGTCCAGCTTGGTGTCGGCGTCAAAAAAGGTGTAGTAGGGCAGCGTGTCCGCGCCGAGCGCGGTATCCACCGCGGCCACGACCTGCCAGGTGCCGCCCTCGTACAGTGTGTCAAACGTGAAGGTCGGGTGGGCTTTGTAAAAATCTTCGTCCCGGTAGCGCACGAGCTGGCCGAACATCGAACCATCGTGCATATTGTGGCCGTAGATCAGCCAGTTGGCCGTCGGCGCGTCGGTGCTGACCGAGCAGCGCTCATCCAGAAACAGCGTGCCGCCCACGGCGTAGAAACGGTCAAAGCCGCGGCGCAGGTAGTATTCGTTGTCGCCGGGCGTCTGCACGACGGGCAGGTCGATGTCCGTTCCGTCGATGCGCAGCCAGCCGATGAGGTCGGGGTTTTTCTCGTAGAGTGCCCGGTACCGGGGCAGAATTTCGCCTGCGGCTGCGGCAGGGACTGCTGCGGTCTCGGGCGTGGCGTGGGCGCTTGCGTCGGCGCGCTGGGTGTCGGCCAGGGCGTCCCGCGTCGCGGCCAGCGGCTGCACGGTCACATGGGTGGGGGCGGGCAGGGCTGTGACCGCCGGGGCGGTGGGCACCGCCGCGGGGCGTCCGGCTGCCCGCCGCGGAAAACCGTCTGCCGCACCAGCAGCACGGCGGCCAGGGCCAGCGCCGCCAGGCCCGCACCGCGCAGCACCCGCACATGGCGGCGCTGGCGCGCGCGCAGCCCCGTGCGGGCTGCAAAGGGGTAGTAGGCGGTATCCCCGCGCAGCTTGCGGTAGCGCTTGGGCATGGCGGCGGCTCCTTTCGTAGTTTCCTGGGCCCCCCAAAGGGAGACGAGGCCGTCAAAAAATTGTGTTCCTGCCTTATTGCTTGTGTAGGGGCGACCATTGGTCGCCCGTCAGCTTACCGCAGCAACGCATTTTCCGGGACAGTTTGTTTACAAGGCAAACAGGTGCGGGCGAGCAATGCTCGCCCCTACAAGAGTTTTTCGACAGTTTGACCTCCCAGAGGGAGGCAAGGGGGGCGGACAACTTCTTTTTTAAAAACAAAAAAAGCGCCCCGCAGGGCGTTCACAGCTCAAATTTTTCGCGCAGCATCAAAAGACCGGCAGAGCAGATCAAAATTCAGCCCTACGACACCGGCCAGATACATAACGGGAAAATCGCCCGTGGCCGGGGTCTCGGCAGGGGCAGGGGCCGCGGTGGCGCTGGGCGTCGCGCTGCTCTGCGCGGTTACGACCTCGACCTTGGCGGCGGTCTCATTCACCTTGACGGTGGAGTCGGACTTCTGGGTGCGGGAGGTGGAGCTGGTGGGGGTGGCCGTGGCCTGTGCTGCGGCAGAGGATGTATTCAGTGCGCCGCAGGCAGCCAGCAGCGCGACGACGACCACAAAAAAGGCCGCACAAAAAAAAGGCGCTTCATCGAGAAAACGCCTCCTTAATTTCAAGCTTTTTATCTGTATGGAAAACGATGCAGTAACGTGCCATCGTGATTTGTTCTTTTTGTATTGTAGCACAGCGCGGGGGGTTTCGTCAAGCTATTGCAAAGAAATAGTAACAAAACGGCAACAATTTTGGGGCACGCAAAAAGGCTTCTCCCCGAGGGGGGGCAGCTTATATTTCCCCCTCTTGCGTGCGGCCCCGAAATGCGGTATAATACCCTTAATCGTATTGTGTGAGATTATGCCCCCAATGGGATGGGCGGCGCGCACGGCACCGAGAATAAAAAATGGAGTTGT
>ENA-OQBL01000189-OQBL01000189.1-human-gut-metagenome-genome-assembly--contig:-NODE-189-length-35657-cov-6.233971_pt1 | contig 35657 bp, 37 predicted proteins | sample MGYA00242747_ERZ504553 | MGnify/ENA primary metagenome ERZ504553 (study PRJEB26092, sample SAMD00036240) | human gut metagenome | host: Homo sapiens | study: EMG produced TPA metagenomics assembly of...
CCGATGGATTGATCTCCAGAACTCGTTCCGTCAACGCCGGAATCTCGGAAACCTCCGCCAAATCGGTCTTAGTCAGGAGGATTTTGTCCGCTGTGGCAATCTGCTTTACCGACTCTTTGTATGATCCAGCTGAAAACTGCCATTTACCGCATCCAGGCAAGTCACCACACAGTCCACCGTGGTAGTCCTGCCGCACCGCGTTGTCGGCCTGGATGAGGTGGAGATTCATCCGGTGGAAGAAATTCTCCCTGCCCTTCAGCAGAGTGTACGTCTCGGCCAGAAAAGGGCCCGCACCCAGCTCACCCGAGGTGGAGTAGCTGGTGTCGATGACGAGGGCCAGCTCCTCTATCTTCTTGCTCTCCCGGGGTCTCCAGCGGCTCGATGAGGGGGCAGGTTGCCGTAGACCGACAGGCCATAGGTGTAAAAGTTCAGATCGAACTCGTCCGGGTCGAGGTGGACTTCCTCCCGGGTGACGCAGAACCGGCGCAGGAAGTCGCCGTAGCTGCGGCGGCTGCGGTTTGCGGCTTTGATCTGCTCCCGCATAGCGTCCGCGCCCTCACCGGCCTCTTTGTCCCGGAGCTCCAGCTCTGTCTGCATCCGCTCGCCGAATTTTTTGCCACGTCCTCTGGGGCAGCGGCGCAGGCATCTGCTGAGGCTGTTCGGGGGCATCTTTGGGCCAGAGGCGGTGGTCGTCGGTGTAGAATTCTTTTTCCAGCTGGCGGAGAACGCCGGGCGTCTGCCGCACCAGCCAGCGGTAGATGGGAGCTGCAGCAGCCACTTTTTCCTGCGCGATGATCTCCTCATAGGCGTGTTGGCGCACCCACGTCAGGGGGCGCTGGACGCTCTTGCGGCCAAGACCGTCGATGACGTTCTCCACCGCAATGTCACACGCAAGGTCCCACAGGCGTTTGTCCCGCTTGCCGCGCAGCCAGAGGTGGCGGAAGATGCAGTGGAACACCGTGTGGAGGTAGAGCCGGTTGAGATATTTGGGGTTCTTCTGGTAGAGCCTCAGCAGGGCGCTTGGCTGGTAGCAGAGGATGGTCCCATCCGTCGCCAGCACACCGCACCGCTCGTCGGCGGTGGGCGTCAGAGCCGAGAGGGCCTGGTCTAAAAGCGGAAGTCCAGATACAGCCCGCTGCGCACCACGGCCAGCACCTCACCGCCCATCCGGGCCTGCCACTCTTCGTGAGTCTCGGGCCGGGCCGACTGGAAGGGCTTGCGGGGGTCAAAAACTTTTCCTTCTCAGAAATCAAAATCATACCTCTTCTTTTGGGGCGCAGCGGCACGCTTTTGTGCTCTGCGTCGGCCAGCAGGGCGGCAGCTTCGGCATTGTCGGCCTTGGCCGCGAGGGCCGCACCCTCGGCAAAGGCATCAGTATCCATCACATCCAGCGCCAGCAGGACTTTGATGCCCTCGGTGTCCTGCGCCTTGAGCAGACGGGTCAGCACCCGCCCGGTGTTGGTCTTGAGGAAGTCCCGGTATGCATCCCGGGCGGCATCGCTCAGCTGCCACGGCCAGCGCAGGCGGTCGAAGCAGAGCATCGCCATCACGGAAGCGTCGTCGGCGTCGTGGCCCTGCGGGAAAATGGCGTCGTACTCCGCCGGGAGAAGCTTATTTTCGAGAAAGCACTGCCGGTAGTGGTAGCCTGCCCCGAAAAGGTGTGGAGCAGGATGTGGGCGGGCGTCTCCTCGATGTCCTCCCAGTAGGCGGGATACCACAGCCCCGCACGGGGTGCGGCCTCCCCCACCGGCCAGAACAGCGCCCGCACGGCCTCGGTGATGCTGCCCACGAGGGCGAACAGGCCGGTGGCCTGCTCGGGCGTAGCGCGGATGATGAGGTCTTCCAGCGCAAAGCAGTTGAGGAAGACATCGCTGCCCATGGTCAGCTCTCCTGTCCCGGCAGTCAGGCGGCGCAGCCTGCGGCAGTTGTAGAATGTGCAGCTGCCGATGACCCGCAGACTATCCGGCAGGGTGACTTCTTCGAGGAAGTTCCCGCAGATGGGGTGGAGCTCGTCGTCCTGCGCCGGGGCGGCGGGGGCGTCGAAGTCAAAGCTGTACCGCTCTTTGCCGCTCACATCCCGGCCAAAAGCACGGGTCAGACAGAGCTTGCCGTCCTCGGCCCGCTCATAGCGGCAGATCTTTTCCGGCCCGGGCAGCCCCCGGGGCTTTTCGGAAAAACAGTAATCTCCCAGTTCGGTGATGGGCCACTGGCCCTCCCCTTCCGGCGCAGGAACAGCCCCAGGCAGCTTTACGCAGGGCTCACCGCCGTACACCCGCACAAGGCGGGCCGTGCCGCCCGCCAGCGGCAGAATATCCAGTATCATAAGAACCTCGCTCACAAAAAAGCTGCCGCACAGACACGCCGTGCAGCAGCTCCGTTCAAAACTTCATCACTGTGCGGCCTGTGCAAGGCAATCGTTCATTGCCGCAAATACCGCGTCGCTGGTCATGGTGCTGCCGGAGACAGCATCCACTCCAACGGTCGAGCCAGCCGCCAGCAGGGAGGCCGACAGCGTCTCTGCCGCCTTGCCGCCCAGCTCCGGCGTCTCGCCGGAAGCGTCTATCACAACATTCGTCACCTTGCCGCCGGTGATGGTCACGGTAACGCCCACCTCGCTCAGACAGCCCTGCGCACTGGCGGTGTAGGTGCCGTCGGTGTAGGTGTCAGCATTATCGGCAGCAGGCACGGTGCCGGTGTTGGCGATATAGAGGGCCAGCACGATGCCGAGGATGACGTCCAGCACCAGCATGAGGATAATGTTGCGGGTCATGTGTTTTTTCCATGGTCTGTGAAGTGCTCCTTTTGCGATGTTTGGGGTCCGCTCGTTACTTTGCGGGCTTGAAGCTGTCGCGCAGGGTCACGACACGATTGTACACGCCGGGGTTCTTCGAGTCGGGAGTGAAGAAACCCGGTGCGCACGAACTGGAACTTATCGCCGGGCTTTGCGTCGGCCAGAGCCTCTTCCAGCTTGCAGCCCTTGCGGACGACAACGCTGTCGGGGTTCAGATAATCCTTGTAGTCGCTGCCCTCGGGGATGGCATTCATGTTCGCCTCGGTGAAGAGCTTGTCGTACAGGCGCACCTCGGCATCCACGGCGTGGGCGGCGCTCACCCAGTGGATGGTACCCTTGACCTTGCGGCCATCGGCAGGGTTGCCGTTGCCGGTCTCGAGGTCGGCAGTGCAGTGGATGACAGCGATGCTGCCGTCGGGGTTCTTCTCGACGCTCTCGCACTTGACGAGATAGCCGCCCATCAGGCGGACTTCGCCGCCGACGGTCAGGCGCTTGAACTTCGGAGGCGGCACCTCGGCGAAGTCCTCGTTCTCGATCCACAGCTCCCGGGTGAAGGCGACCTTGCGGGTGGTGGTGTCGTTGGCTTCCCGGTTGGGGTTGTTGGCGATGTCGAAATACTCGGTCTTGTCGGCGGGGTAGTTGTCCACCACCAGCTTGACGGGGTCCAGCACGGCGATGCGGCGCTGTGCGGTCAGGTCCAGCTCGCTGCGGATGCAGGCTTCCAGCTGGCGCATATCAATGAGGTTGTCGGACTTGGAGATGCCGGCCTCGCGCACGAAGGTGAAGATAGAAGAAGCGGTGTAGCCGCGGCGGCGCAGGCCGCACAGGGTGGGCATACGGGGGTCATCCCAGCCGTCCACGATGCCCATCTCCACCAGCTCACGCAGATAGCGCTTGCTCATGACGGTGTTGGTCATGTTCAGGCGGGCGAACTCCCGCTGCTTGGGGAACTCGGTGCCAAAGATGTTCTCGATGACCCAGTTGTACAGCGGGCGGTGGTTCTCGAACTCGAGGCTGCACATGCTGTGGGTGATGCCCTCGATGGCGTCCTGGATGGGGTGGGCGAAGTCGTACATCGGGTAGATGCACCACTTATTGCCCTGACGGTGATGCTCGGCGTACTTGATGCGGTAGATGGCCGGGTCACGCAGGTTCATGTTGGGGCTGGCCAGGTCGATTTTGGCGCGCAGGGTCTTTTCGCCCTCCTGGAACTCACCGGCACGCATCCGGCGGAACAGGTCAAGATTCTCTTCCGGGGTGCGGTCGCGCCACGGAGAGGGACGGGAAGGCTTGCCGGCATCGGCACCGCGGTACTCGCGCATTTCATCGCGGGTCAGGTCGTCCACGTAGGCCTTGCCCTCCATGATGAGCTTTTCGGCATACTCGTAGCACTTGTCAAAGTAGTCGCTGCCGTAGAAGATGCCGCCGTTGGGGTCGGCGCCCAGCCAGTGCAGATCCTCGATGATGCTGTTCACGTACTCCTCACCCTCGCGGGCAGGGTTGGTGTCGTCCAGACGCAGGTTGAACTTACCGCCGTACTGGTTTGCAATGGACCAGTTGATGTAGATGGCCTTGGCACTGCCAATGTGCAGGTAGCCGTTGGGCTCGGGCGGGAAGCGGGTATGGATCTCGCTGATCTTGCCCTCGGCCAGATCAGCGTCGATGATGTCGGTCAGAAAGTTTTTATCTGCCATGTGTTTTCCCCCTGTCAAAGGCACAAAGTGCCTATATATTCCATAATACTATATAATACACTATTCTGCCGATTTCTTCAAGAGAAAACCCTCTCAGTCTCGCATACGCTCGCCAGCTCCCCCGAGAGGGGGAGCTTAACTCCTCCAGTCACCTTCGGTGCCAGCCCCCTCAGAGATGGGGCCCTTGGCAGTACGGTAAAGCTTTCTCTCTTTGCCAAAGGCTCCCTCCCCGAGGGAGCTGGCAAAGCCGTCAGGCTTTGACTGAAGGAGTTCTCTCATCCGAAAAATCCCCAATTCATGTTGTTTTCCACAACTTTTTCCCTATCCCTTGACACCGCCGTGCAAGGAGAGTATATTTTTGCATGGCATACAGCGCATTTTGCCGTGTTTAAAATAGGAGGAACCCCATGAACAGTTTAAAAGAAGCGTTCAGCAGGAAAAATATGCTGAAGAATTTAAATTTCTTCGGTGAGCTGAATCTCGGCCTGATCCTGACGGCGGTCGGCATCGTTTACTTTAAAAATCCCAATCATTTTGCATTTGGCGGCACCTCGGGCCTGTCCATTCTGCTGGCAGACCTGTTCCCTAAGATCAACGTGGGCGGCTTTATGTGGATCATCAACCTGATTCTGGTGGTGCTGGGCTTCGTCTTTCTGGGCATCAAGACCATGGGCTGGACGATCTATTCTTCCTTTGCGCTGTCCTTTTTTGTGTCGGTGTGCGAGTGGCTCTATCCCGTCAACGTTTCCATGAGCGGCGATGCCATGCTGGATCTGGTGTTCGCCGTGTTCCTGCCGGCTCTGGGTGCGGCGATCGTGTTCGACATCGGTGCATCCACCGGCGGTACGGATATTGTGGCCCTGATTCTGGCAAAATATACCTCTATGGAGATCGGCAAAGCCCTGATGGCCAGCGATATCCTCATCGTGCTGGCGGCGGCATGGCGGTTCGGCATGGGCACCGGCCTTTACTGCATCCTTGGTCTGATCGGCAAGAGCTTTGTGGTGGACGGTGCCATCGAGAACATCCGCCTGCGCAAGGTGTGCACCATCGTGACGTCCAACCCGCAGCCCATTCTGGACTTCATCATCAAGGAAATGAACCGTTCCGCTACCGTGGAAAAGGCTTACGGCGCTTACACCCACCACGAGTTGAGCGTGCTGGTGACGGTGCTGACCCGCCGTCAGGCCCTGCAGCTGCGCAACTTCCTGCGGGAGAACGACCCCCGGAGCTTTATCACCATCGTCAATTCCAGCGAGATCATCGGCAAGGGCTTCCGCTCCTTTAATTAAAGGCACGGCAGGGCCACGCCGCTATTGACGAACCGCTCCAAAAACGATATACTATATTCCGGCGGTGCAGCAGTGCCGCCGGATGCCGGGGTGTTGCGCAGTTGGTAGCGCGCCTGCTTTGGGAGCAGGAGGCCGCGAGTTCGAGTCTCGCCACTCCGACCAGACAAAAATAATCCGAACTTGTTTCCGATAGGAGATGGGGTCGGATTTTTTGTTTTCTTCGGAAAGTTCAATAGAGGTTTCCGACAGAAGCTGAAATCCGAAATCATAGATTGACCGAAACAAATCAAACACTGATTTCAGGAGGACACGATTATGAAGTACGATGCAAGAGCCTGTTCGTTCAACATGGATACTGGCTGTGTGAAGCTGCTGCTCCGGGATGGCAGAAAAATTTCCATCGACTGCACCGGGGTCGAAGATGCGCTGGATGTTACCATTGCGCAGCGGTCTGAACTGGACTACCTCATCTATAATGACCCGCTGGCGTATGCTGAGCTGATTCTGAACGGCGAACCGGGGGAATATTTGAAGAACGTGGCGGGAAGCCACGGATTAGAGGACTAAACACAAAAACAGGGCGCGTCCACCCGGACGCACCCTGAAAAATCCACACACGATAAGTAAGGCAGGGAGTTCCCCGACGGGAACTTCCTGTTTTTCTTTGGTTGCAATATGAGCCTGTTCCGCCTGCCATGCAGCAAACTCCCGTTGACCTTCCTCGCTGTTCCAGCAGGCAAGGATTGCCGGGTAGAATGCCCGTGCCAGACGTTCGATGGCTTCATCGGGATACGGGGAAAGATTTGTGGATTTTTTCTTCTTGTTCAAACGCACACTCCTCTGATCGTCCCACTGCGGCGAAGTCGGGCGGGAAAATCAGGATTACATGTTATATCAGGCGCAAGGGGCGGAAGTTTTCTACCCTGCACTTGCTTTTGGTGGATTTGTTGGTGACGTATAAGTGCCTTCCGTTATGCGGTCTTTTCTTCTTCAAGGGCTTCTGCAAGAGCCTTTTCCAGATAGGTTTCGATTTCAGTCAGATAGTTAGCAGGCCTCTGCATTGCGAAGCGGAGAACCTTCTGCTTTTCCGGGTCAGTGAAATAACTGGGATTGTTTTTGAGCGTTTTCTTCCATGAGTTTTTCATCATTTCGGTCGCGCGGCTCAAGGACTTGTAAACCTTCATAAACTCGTCCGGTACATGATAGCACCGGAATTCTTCTGTTTGTGGTGTGGGCATGGAAACAGGTTCCGCTTTTTCAGGTTCAAACTCTGCGCTGGCAGATTCCAGTACTTCCAATGCCTCTGGATGCAGGATTTGAGCAAGAACATCTAAACGATGCTCGGCACTTGCCTGCACGAGCTTGGACATTTCTTCGTTCGTGAACTTTACCTCGCCGGAAAAGACTTTCTGCTTGATGCCGGGAGAAAGCGTATCTGCGATGTCGATGCCCCGTGTATAGTGGCTGGCACGGAGAACAGAGGCACGGCTGACACCGTTTTCCTCTGCGATCCGGTCGCAGGTTTTCTTCCCGGAGTGGTGGTTATCATCGTGAGCACCACCACTTTTCTTTGCTAAAGTGTACTGGTTGCCCCGAAAGATTTTTGCAGCTTTCTTCTCGGCTTCGTACTGTTTGCCAATCAGATAACGCTTCTGTTCGGGACTCAAGTTGCGCCGCCCCAACTGATTTTTGCAGATCCATGCGAGGACTTCTTCTCTGCTTTCAAATCGGAGCGGCATGGTGGAGAAGTAAATCTCCGGGTGCTTCTGGAGGATGGCATAACGGTTGTGGCCGTCAACGAGGGTGTTTCCCCAGACGATCAAAGGAGAAAGCAGCTTGCCTTCCTTGAGGATGTTTTCTTCAAGCTGCTTGTACTCATCGTCCGTCAGCGGCGGAATCTGATTCTGGAACTCCGGGTCGATTTTCAGATTGATCATACGCACACTCCTTATCTCTCGTGATGCTGCGTCTGTTTTTCCTCCCGGAAGAACAGGGCAACATTCTGTTTTGCGTCTTTCAGTTTGAGCAGCTCGGACTTGGCTTCCTTGTACTGCTCATAAAACTGGGCCTTTTCGGAGGCAAGCGCGCAGTATTCCGCTTCCAACTTGTTCGGGCTGGGCAGGCAGGTGATGTTGTTTGCCTTGAGATAGGCTGCTGCCGCCCGGTATGCTGTCAGTTCTGCACGGTACTGATCTTCAAAGGCTGCGGGGGATTTGACAGCGTTCCGTTTCTGCGTAAGCGGTCGATACTGCTTGTAGGCAGCAGCGTAGCTGCGCAGCTTCTGATTGTCTGCCATGCGGGTTTCGAGGTCGAGCACGACTTCCTTTGCACTGTCGTACTGCGTTTGCAGTTCATCAATGCGCTGGTCAAGTGCGCCCTCGTTGAGCAGACCTTTCTCCTGCAAGAGAATCAAGGTCTGGGCCATGGCTTTGAGGTTATGCTTCTTCGCCCAACGCTCGTAGCCAATGCTCTTGCCCTGCTTCAGCTTCGCCTGAATGTCCACCAGTTTCTGAATCCTGTCGGGCTTGTCTGTTGCGATAGGCTGGATGGTCGGGGCAAGCCGGATGTTCTGAGCGAGTGCGGCGAGCACCTGCTTTTTCTCAAACTTCTTGCTCAGCTTCCGGGCGGTGATGAACTTTACCCGATTGGGCGGGCAGTAGCTCAATCGCCCTCGGCTCTCTTTCACGGCAACGCCGTGTTCCTGCATGAGCAATGCAGAAAATTCCTCGAAGGTGGTAGCCTTCTTCAGAACAGAGTCGATTTGCTTTCGCAGCGTTTCCAGTTTCGTCTGGTAGACAGTCTGTTTAGGCTTCTGCCCCGCTACGATCAGTCGTGCGTTGGCTTGGTCAAGCCGTTTCTGTCCACGCCGCCGCGCCCAGTATTCCCGTTCAGAAACACGGTTGCCTTGTGCTTCCAGTAGGTTGATCTGGTGCAGGTCAGCGCATTCGCACATTTCCGTGACTGCGACACGCAGGTGCCGCATGGTCTGGGCTGTGCTGGAGTGCTTCATGCCCTCACGCCAGTCACGAGGCTTCTGCATATAGGGCTTGCGTTCCACTTCTCGTGTGCGGATGCTGCCGATCACGATGTGGACATGGATATTTCCCGAATGGTTATGCCCATCCGGGTGGGTGCAGACGATGGCAGGATGACCGGGAAAGTTTGCTTTACAGAAGTTCAGGCCGAGAGCCTGTGCTTTTTCCATGGTCAAGCCGTTGTCGGCTGCATCTCTGGGGTCAAAGCTGATGATATACTGGTGGCTCTTAATATCATCGGGGTGGTTGTTCTTGTTGTACTTTCGGTTTGCCAGCAGGCAGGCCGTTGCAAACGAGAAATCGCCGCATTCAAGCGTATCCAGAATGTACGAATCCCGCAGCATGGGCCTGCCTTGTTGATCAAGAAGCTGCTTCCCGGTGAACTCATCGTGCTGGTAAATCAGGTACGCTTCGATGGCGGAGTAGTCCGAATTCTTAGAGGCGATATGCTTGAGCGTTGCCATACAGTTCACCAAGAATTTTCTCGGCGTTGAGCCGGAAGGCAGTCAGGTCTGTAAGTTCGTCAAGAAGTTTCGCCCGGAGTTGTTCGGTATCTGCTCCACCGGAGTTGAAGTGTCGTGCGAGTTGGTTCAGGTTTCCGCCCACCTTGCCGCACTGGGCAAGCAGAGTGGAAACGGCGTTCAGGGTTTCTTCTCCGCCGCCGGCAACGACAACCGTGCGCTCGATCTTTGCACTGTGCAGCGCACGGCGGATGAGAGTGGACAGGGAGAGATGAAGGAGTTTTGCGGTATTTTCAAGTTCCAACTTTTCAGTTTCCGTCACACGGAACTTGATGATGTGCGTTTTGTTGTTCGGCGTGTCGTGGCGGTGGGTCGTGCTTTTGTTCATTGAACCTCCTGTCGTCTTGCTAGCTTCTCGGTGAAGCTATGTAAGCACGACACGCCGTTCTTTCGCACCGCAAGGTGCGAATATGAGCAGGGTTTGGGGCAGGCACGCCCCAACAAGATCACTTCGGAAATGCAGATGCATTGAAGAAGTGAAGTCCCGATGGAGCACAACATTTTCAAGAATTGAAAATTTGTGGCCACGGGACGGTTCTTGCCCTCCACCGCTGCGCTCAAAACGTATTTCCGAAAATTGTTTCCGAATTGTTAAGACACAAAAATAAGTAGAGAGTTCCGCTGCTCGTGTATGTTGATCGCCGTTTGACCCGAACGAAGTTCCTGCCCCTGTTTTGCAGCGGCGTTGGCCGGAAAGCCGGTATCACATTCGGACGGCTCATGAAATTTTCAAGGTACAGCTTCCCGGAAAAGAAAAAGACCGCCCACGCAGTACAGGCGAAGGATTTTGTCGGGTGAAACGGCGGCAAAACGATCGGGTGTGTTGTGGGGCGGTACGTTCTTTTGGGGGCAATCACTCACTGAAAGTGGTGGTTATCACGGTGAGAACCACCACTTTTCATAGCAAGCCAACTTTTCAATGCATCGGCAACATCGTTGGCTTGCATATCGCAAATATGAAGTTTCGGTTGAGCCAATTTCTTATCTTGCGATAATGTGATTTGTGACAAAGGGTATCATGGTTTGCAAGGTGCGTCAAGATGGTTTTGAGTATTTTATTGTGGTAAAGCAATAATAGTAGGACTTATAAAAAAAATTGGAAGCTTTCAGCATAGCGGACACTTCCATAAGTTTTTACCCATTCATACTGAAATTTCAAGTCTATGTTTCGGATAAAAAACTGTTCTGCTTTTCAACGTATATCTTCTGCCAGGGCACCGCCAGTGGCACGATATACAGCTGGCGTACAGCCGTAGCGCACCTGAAACTTTTTATAAAAGAAGTTCTGGTTGGAATAGCCACACTGGTTGGCGATCTGACTAATAGGTGCTTCGGTGGTCAACAGCAGGAAGGCGGCGCGGGACAGCCGCCCATCCGATACCAGATCCTTGAAGGCACTGCCGGTGCCCTCCTTGACCATGCGAGAAAGGTAATTGGGGTGGAAGCCAAAATGCGCTGCAGTGCTTTCCAGTGTGCAGTCGATGCAGTGGTCATCCATGTATTGCAGCACTTCGGTGAGATAGTTCTTGTTGGATTTGTGGTATTCGTGTTCCTGATTGCCCTGATAGCAGCGTGCCAGCTCGATGAAGATCAGGCTCATATAATTCTCCACCGCACCCGCCGTGCAGGTGGTAGGGTCCAGATATTCGCAGAACACACACTCAAACAGATCCCGGAAAATATACGACCGCTCCGTATGAAACAGCAGATAATGGTCGTGATCGTTGCGCTCGTTCAGCGCATTGGAAAGAAACCGCGGCACCGCTCCACTGGCGGCAAGCCGCTCGATGAAGCTTGCCTTGAAATAATTCTGCCCCATCAGGCAGTTGAGCAGGATGTCGTTTTCGCCGGTGGGCAACACCCGGTGCACCACATCCCGGTCCAGAATGGTCACATCGCCGGTGTACATCTCAACCGTCTGGCCGTTGATCTCTTGCACGCAGGTGCCGGAGTACACATAGTTCATTTCAATGTAGTTGTGGCGGTGCAGCGGCACCATGCCAAAACGGGTCTGCTTGTTAAAGGCCAGATTGCCTCCCTCCAGCACGCGGGGCGCAATTTTTGGGGAGATCACACCATGCAGATTGGAGGCCGCCTGTTTTTAGGGGACGGAAAAAACAGGATCTCATCGCTGTTGTCCGCACCCGTCACAACAGTCGCTTCGCCCTCATACCGGAAATTTTTGAAATAGATCAGAGAATCCTCCGGGTGCTCCCGGTAGTGCAGTTCTTTTTCACTGAGGGGAAAGAGCATTTCCCGGAATGCCTCACGCGCCAGCATGGCAGATACCTCCCAAAAGGTTTGATTTTGTCAGTGAGTGTCTTAAACTTTGCCAGTATCGTTCGACGAAAAGTTTGATTTTGTCAGCACCGGAGTTTGCTTTTGAGATTGTGACACCGTGCCGGATACGGTACAATACAGGTACGATTTGGACACAAGCATACAATGAAATGCCAGCTGTGTCAAGTTTTTGTGCGTATTTTGGAAGATGTCAAAGAGAAGGAGAACAAGATCATGGCAAGAAAAGACTACGATCAATTTGCCGATGAGCTGATCGCGGCAGTCGGCGGCAAAGAGAACATTGTCAGTGTGACGAACTGCATGACCCGTCTGCGCTTTGTGCTGGCAGACGAGAGCATCGTCAAGGATGACGAGGTCAAAAAAATCAAAGGCGTGATGAGCGTTGTGCACGGTGCAGGACAGTACCAGATCCCCATCGGTACTTATGTCTCTGACCTGTGCCCCGTCGTCAAGGCAAAGCTGGGCCTGACGGAGGATGCCATGGCTGCCGGCAAGGCCAAGGCCGAAAGCATGCGTGTGGTCAAGAAGGACAGCTTCTTCAACAAGTTCTTCAAGGCCATTTCCGGCTGCATCCTGCCCATGATCGCACCCATGGCCGCCGGTGGTATCATCAAGGGCGTTCTGACCATCCTGACCACCTTCGGTGTGCTCACCAGTGACAACGGCATTTACCTGATCCTGTATGCAGCGGCCGATGCGCTGATGTACTTTATGCCCATCATCGTCGGTTTCTCGGCCGGCAAGGTCTTTGGCATGAATCCTTATACCGCTGCTGTCATCGGCGCAGCGATGCTGTACCCGAAGCTGGCTGCTTTCGTGGGCGCGGAGGAAACGCTTACCTTCTTCGGCCTCAAGGTCACGATGCTGGATTACTCCCAGACCATGCTGCCCATCCTGCTGGCCGTCTTTGTGGCAAGCTGGATCGAAAAGGCTGCGAAAAAGATCATCCCGCAGATGCTGCAATTGATGTTCGTGCCGACTGTGGTGCTGGTCATCACGCTGCCGCTCACCCTGCTGGTGGTCGGCCCGGTCATGGCAGGCGTTTCCAATGCTCTGGCTACCGGTGTCAACGCGCTGTACAATGCGGTGCCTGTGGTCTGCGGCGGTGTTCTGGGCGCGTTCTGGCAGCTGTTCGTCATGATGGGTGTCCATTCAGCCATGCTCCCCATCATCCTCAACAACCTTACCACCCTGGGTTACTGCCCGGTCAACGCCATCTTGGGCCTGACCGTCTGGGCACTGGCTGGTGTGGCTCTGGGCTACGCACTCAAGGTGAAGGATGGTGAGACCCGCGCAACGGCATTCGGCACCATGGCTTCTGCGCTGTGCGGCATCACCGAGCCGGTCATCTATACCGTGGCCCTGACCAACTTCAAGCGGTTTATCTGCGCCTTCGTGGGTGGCGGCGTTGCCGGTGTCATCGGTGGTATCCTGGGCATCAAGTTCTACACTTGGGGCGGTGACGGCATCTTCCGTATCCCGTCCATGATCAACCCCGCAGGTCTGGATATCAGCTTCTGGGGCTTCCTGATCTGCGCAGCCATTGCGTTTGTGGTTTCTGCAATCGGCAGTTATGCTGTGACCAGCGCGGACGAAAAAGCGTAATATTTCCCGCATGGCACCTGCCTCTTGCAAAAGGGACGGGTGCTGTGCTATGTTCAGAGTGAGTGAAACGGAAGGAAAGGACCCGAGCATGAAAAGCGTTTGTGATGTCCTGCATGGACAGACCCCCAATGCCCTGTATCCCTTTTTGTGGGTGCATGGCGTAGAGAGTGAAGAAGAACTGCGCCGCGAGGTGCAGAAGATCCGCGAAAGCGGCATCGGCGGCTTCTGTGTGGAAGCCCGTCCGCACAAGGATTTCAACGGTCCGGGCTGGTTCCGGGATCTGGCCCTGCTGCTGGACGAAGCAAAGCGCACGGGTATGGAGATGTGGATCCTGGATGACAGCCACTTTCCCACCGGTTTTGCGGATGGTGCGGTCAAGCGGGAGCACCCGGAGCTGTGCAAAAAGTTTCTCTGCTGCAAAACGCTGGATTATGCCGGCCCGATGGAGAACATGACCGCTGTTCTCAAGTATGCCCTCCGCGACCCGCGTGACAAAATCCTGGCTGTGACCCTGAGCCGCAAAACCGCGTTTGAAACCATTGACCCGACCACAACCATCGACTTGACGGACAAAGTTTATACTTTTGAAGATGCCCGTACGGGGGAGATCATGCTTTCCTCCATGGGCCAGCCGCTGCCCGGCAACCCCAAGGAAGGTCCCTGCGTGGCCGTGGATTTTGACCTGCCGGATGGACAGTGGACTCTGAACGTCATCACTGTCAGCTACAAGGGCGGCGAGAAACAGACGGAAGGCTATCTGAACCCGCTGGATTCGGCGGCGACCAAGGTACTGCTGGATACCGTCTATGAGCCGATCTATGCCCACTTCGGGGAGGAGTTTGGCAAAACGCTGTGCGGGTTCTTCTCGGATGAGCCGCGGCTTGGCAACATCCACGGGGCGGAGGATGCCGCCATCGGCCACAACAGCGCCATGAACCTGCCCTGGCGGGATGGCATGGAGAACCTGCTGGCCGGAAAGCTGGCCGGAACGGCTCTGACAGACCGTGCTGCCGGGAACATCCGTGCGTTGCTGCCGCTGTTGTTCCTGCACAGCAGCGATGAGAGCGCTCATGTGGCACAGTATACCTATATGGATCTGGTCAGCCAGCTGTACAGCGACAACTTTGATGGTGTTCTGGCGGCCTGGTGCCATGCCCACCACTGCGAGCACATCGGCCATACCATCGAGGACAACAATGCCACGGCTCGTCTGGGCTATGGTGCAGGGCACTTCTACCGCGCCATGGCGCATCAGGATATGTCCGGTATCGATGTGGTCATCCAGCAACTGCTGCCCGGTATGGATGAGGGAATGTTCAAGGGCATGCACAGCCCCGGCTGGGACGGCGAGTTTTTTACCTATATGTTGGGCAAGCTGGGGGCAAGTCTGGCCCACTTGGACCCTGCCAAGAAAGGCCGTGCCATGTGTGAGCTGTTCGGTGCCTATGGCTGGGGCGAAGGCAACCGCCTGTGCAAGTGGCTGTCGGACTATATGCTGGTGCGCGGCATCAATCAGTTTGTGCCGCACGCCTTCAACGCGGCACCCTTCCCGGACCCGGACTGCCCGCCGCATTTCTATGCCCACGGCCATAATCCGCAATATCCGGAATTCCGGCAGGTAGCCAACTACCTCAACCGGATGTCCGCAGTGCTGTCTGGCACCCATGTGGCTCCGGTGGCGCTGCTGTATCAGGCCGAAGCCGAATGGAGCGGCGAGTTTATGCTCACCCAGAAACCAGCGGCCCGGCTGGCCCGCAATGGTATCGACTATGAGCTGGTGCCCTGTGAGGTGTTGAAAGCGGACACCGCGAAGGATGGTGCGCTGCACCTGAACGGCATGCAGTTCCGCGCGCTGGTCATCCCGTACGCCGAGGCGCTGCCTGTTGCACTGCTGGAGAATGTACAGCGCTATCTGGATGCTGGGGTCAAAGTTTATTTTGTGGGCGGTCTGCCCATTCGCTGCTGTGAAGGCGGTCCGGCACCGGTACTGGAACATGCGGTCGTCACCACGCTGGATGCGCTGGTGGAGACGCTTACGGCAGACAGTATCCCTGCGCTGCATCTGAGCGCAGCGGCACCATATCTGCGATACTACCACGCTCGGCAGGCAGACGGTGATGTCTACTTCTTCACGAATGAGGGCACGCAGCCGCTTTGCACCACTGTGACTGGTGCAAAGCCCGGTGCAGCCTTTGTATACGATGCCTTTGCCAACGTTGTGACGGCAGCACCGGATGCCTTTGCTCTGACACTGGCTTCTTATGAATCCCGCTGCATTCTGGTGCCGGATGACCCGACTGCATTGCAGGTGCAGGCGGTGGCGGCTCTGCCTGCCGGTGTTCCGGCGGACTGCATTCATTTGACAGCATGCACTGTTTCGCTGGCCGATGCCGACACTGGCTGCGCCGAATATGGTGCCCCGCTCCCGCTGGAAAAACTGCTCTCTCTGCACCGTCTGCCGGGCTGCATCGCGTTTGCAGGCCGGGCACGGTATGCATTCCGCTTTACGCTGAACGAAGCACAGGCCGCACGGCCCGCCGTGCTGGCCCTGACGGCACAGGAAGGTGCAATCGTCCGAGTGAACGGGACGGACTGCGGTGTACGGATCTGCCCTCCTTACCGCTATGCAATCTCCGGTTCCCTGCACACCGGGGAGAATTTGTTGGAAATCGAGGTGAACACCACCCTTGGCCGCCGGATGAATGATTTTCTGGGGCAGTATATGCCCACCGAGCCACAAGGCTTGAAGAGTGAAGTAACCATACAGCTGTTCTAAAAAATCTATAATCAACGATGCCCTTTGTTACTGACAAGGGGCATCGCTTTGTTTTGGGTAGCTTGAGCGAGCGACAACCACCAGCTCTGCTGGTGGAGAAGAAAATGCTTTAGCTATAAGATTCGAGCGAAGCGAGATGACAAAGAAATTGTCATCTTAGAAGATGCACTTTATGATACTGCTCGTTAGAGCAGTAGGGCAAGTAATGCAGATGAAAGATGCTTGCTCGTGGCCCCTTGCAGGGGCTTTGCTAGTATTATGCCCTTCTAGGGCTTACTCAAGCCACCGGCTCAGCCGGTGGTTTTGACTGTGCGCGTTGAAAAGCAACCTTAAAATGTCAAATTCTTCCCACAGATTTTTCAACAGGATATTGCGGAGCAACTAAGGTTTGACGCATACGATCGTTCTGATTTTTTTCGTAGAAAAGGATGCGTTTTCAGTTTGTCTCGTTATAATTTGGAAAAGGACTTCTTCGGGTCAGAAGCCAGACAGAAAAGGTGGAATTTGATGCTGTTCTTGTCGTTTCTGTTTCATAACACTTTCAGAATGCGACTAAAAAATGAGACAGGCCAGCCTCTTTTCGGGCCGTCTATCTCATTTTTTTGGAAAAACTGTTTTACAACAATCGCGCGATATCAGAGATGATCCAGAAAATCAGGAGAGATCCTCGCCATTGGAGGCGATGACTTTCTTATACCAGTAGAAGCTGTCCTTCTTCTCCCGGCTCAGGTCGCCGGTGCCGTCATCAAATTTGTTGACGTAGATAAAGCCATAGCGCTTTGCCATCTCACCTGTGGACGCAGACACCAGGTCGATGCAGCCCCAGGGGGTGTAACCCATCAGATCCACGCCGTCCTTCACGGCCTCGGCCATCTGCTCGATGTGCTGGCGCAGGTAGTCGATGCGGTAGCTGTCGTGGATCTTGCCGTCCTCGCTCTTCACATCGTAAGCGCCCAGGCCGTTTTCCACTACCATCATGGGCAGATGATAGCGATCGTAGATCTCGTTCAGGGTGTAGCGCAGGCCAATGGGGTCGATCTGCCAGCCCCAGTCGCTGGCTTTCAGGTAGGGGTTCTTCTTGCCGGTGGCGATATTACCGCCCACGTCCTCGGCGTCCTTGTGGGTGGTGACGCAGTTGGACATGTAGTAGCTGAAGGTGTAGAAGTCCACGGTGCCGGCCTTCAGGATGGCGGCATCCTCCGGCTCCTGATGGATGGTGATGTTGTGCTCGGCGAAGAAACGCTTCATATAATAGGGATACTCACCGCGCACATGCATATCGGAACAGAACCAGTTCATGATCTGCATCTGCTTCTGGTTGGCCACCACGTCGGCGGGGTCACAGGTCATGGGATAGCTGGTGATGGAGCAGATCATGCAGCCCATCTTGAACTGGGGGTAGTTGTCGTGGGCATACTTGACAGCCCTGGCGCTGGCCACGAACATGTTGTGCAGGGCCTGGAAGCGTGCCTGCTCGTCGTTTGGCACATCGGCGGTGGAACCCTCGTATCCCTGGATGGTGCCGGTGTTCAGGATGCCGCCTATGGGCATGGTGCCGGTGTTGATCTCGTTGAAGGTGAGCCAGTACTTGACTTTGTCCTTGTAGCGCTCGAAGATGGTTTTGCAGTAGTTCATGTAGAAGTCGATTAGCTCGCGGCTGGCCCAGCCGTTGTACCTTTCCACCAGAGCGTAGGGCAGCTCGCAGTGGCTGATGGTGACCAGCGGCTCGATGCCGTGCTTCTTGCAGCAGTCAAAAACGCGGTCGTAAAATTCCAGGCCCTTCTCGTTGGGCTCGCTCTCCATGCCAGTGGGGAAGATGCGGGTCCAGTTGATGGAGGTGCGGAAGGTCTTGAAGCCCATCTCCGCAAACAGAGCAATGTCCTCTTCGTAGTGGTGGTAGAAGTCGATGGCTTCATGACTGGGGTACAGGCGGTCCGGGTGGATGTGGGTGGTCACCCACTTCGGGCTGGTGTGGGAGCCGTTGGTACACATATCCGGTACGCTGGGGCCTTTGCCGTCCACGTCCCAGGCACCCTCGAACTGGTTGGCTGCACATGCACCGCCCCACAGGAAATCATCGCGGAAAACACTCATAATCTCTTATTCTCCTTCTTATCGATCAATCGTTTCTTGTTCTTGAAAGGCTCATCACTGTAATTAAGAAAATCAGTCGAGGAACTCCTCGTTCAGGGTCACGCCAAAGTCGCGGGCGATGGCGCGCAGGTCATCATCGGTGATGGTCTGACGGATGAGGCCGCCACTCATGCTCAGCACCTTGACATAGATCTCGGCACTCTTCTCGATGGTGTGAGCCAGACCAAAGGCGATGTCAAAATCCGGGCCGGAAACGAACAGGCCGTGCTGTGCCCAAATGGCTGCCTGATATTTCTTCATCAGTTCGCTGGTGGCCATGGCGATGTCTGCACCGCCGGGCACCATCCAGGGGCAGACGCCCACACCTTCCGGGAAGACCACCGGGCACTCGGTGGCGCTCTGCCACAAAGCACGGGAGAAGTCGCGGTCGGTCAGGGGCAGAATGTAGGTCAGAGCGATGACATTGGTGGCATGGCAATGGTAGATGACGCGGTTTGCGCCGTTCGTGGCCGCCTTGCGGACGCTGTGGTTCATGAAGTGGCTGGGGAACTCGGAAGTGGGCTTTGCGCCGCCTTCCAGGCCCCAGACGATGCGCCAGCTGTCGCCCTTGTCGTTGATCTCCACGATGCCGATGCTGTGGATGGGGTCCGGCTCCACATTGCGGAAGAACTTGCCGGAACCGGTGGTGATGAAATACTCCCCGGCCAGGTTGTCGGCCTGCACGCCCATGTTGACCCATTCACCGGGCTGTGCATTGAAGAAGGGACGGCACTCGGCCACTTCCTCTTCCTTCATACGGTAGGTCAGGTTGCCGCCGTTGCGCTCGTGCCAGCCCTGCAGCCAGCCGTCGTTGCACATGCGGATGTAGCCCTTGACGATTGCAATATCCAGAATGCCCATGATAAAATACCTCTCTTTTCTCTCAGCTTATCGGGTGATGACGTCCACCGGAATATTGAAGATCTTTGCCACCTTCAGGATGGTATCGATGTGGCGGCCGGTGGCAGCAGCCATGTGATGGGTGGGGCTTGCCTCGCTCCAGCGGTTGCAGAACTCCCGTGCCCCGCAGGTAAAGCGGGTGCGCATGTTGGTGTCACCAAAGGTGAAGATGGGGCCAGGCTCGTTGACGCCCTCGGCCACCACGAACTTGAAGTGACCGTCCTTGTCCTGCGTGATGCCCAGATAGGTCACGGGGCCAAGGTGCGGATAGAACTGGGTCAGATAGCCGCCGCCGGTCTTGCCGTGGAACACCGGCACGATCTTCATGGTGGGCTTCTTCTCGGAAATGTTGGCATCGCCGGAACCGGAATGGCCGATGATGCAGATATCCTCGTCAAAGTCGATGGAGTACATCTCACTCAGCTGGCCGCAGCCTGCAATGGTCTTGAGGATGGACATGGCCATAGCCACCTTGATGTCACCCTCCACGGCACAGGCAACGCCCTGCTTGATAAGCATGGAGAAGGCCGGGATCAGCATGCTGTCCAGCACACCGGCCTTGCCCTTGGCAAAACCATCGTAATGCGACGCGATGAAGGCGATCTTCTCGTCCTTGACCCACTGCTCAAAGGCGACGACATACTTTGCCATCTCCCAGACCTTTTCCACCGTGCCGCCGCCTTCGATATCGAAGGTATTCAGGATATCCTCTGCCTTGGCACGGATGGCAGCTTCGTCGGTGATGTTGTCGGCGATGGCCCACATCTTTTCCCAGTCGAACTGCTTGGTATACAGCCACATCCGGTTGTAGAGATTCGTTTCGTCGATGTACAGGTCCATCATACCGGGATACGGGCGGCCGATCTGGGCCAGATTGGTGTCGCGGAAACGGCGGCGCACCTGAGCCGCACGGCACCAGTCCTCGATCTCGGCCTGCACCTGCGGGTCGCCGCCTTCTACCACACCGGTGATGACGGCATGACGCTTGCCGGCACGCTCCAGATCGGCCACCATCTCGCCCACGGCACCGCAGGCGTACAATTCACCCAGCCAGGTGGGCGTATCGGTGTTGGCGTAGTCCGGGGCTTTCTTCTTCTGGACGTTCACCAGCACGACCGGGACATCCAGATCCCGCACAGCAGGCAGCATGTTGTAGGAAGTGGCGTAGGTCAGCAGCTGCAGGATCACCAGGTCCACATCTGCAGCGCGGAACTTATCACCCGCCGCCATGGACAGCTCTTTGGTGGTGACGATGCCGCCGTCGATGACCTCCACGGTGTCCGGGATGGTCTTTTTGAAGGCAGCGTACTGCTGCTCAAATTCGGGCACGAGGGTCGGGAACTGGGGCAGGTAGGCACCCAGCGCAATGGCGAACACGCCAACGCGGGCTTTGGTTTCAACCAGCATAATTTGTCCTCCTTAGTGGATGTTCATCTGTATTTTCAGGTTGCCGATGGCGGTCGCCTCAATGGGCAGGGCCACGACCTGTTTTCCGGTATAATGGGCGGTCAGCTCGTTCAGGGTGGCATTCTTGGCGCCGCCGCCTGCAATGTAGAGCTTGTCCCAGTGCTGCCCGGTGACGGCTTCCATCTCACGGTAGGCTTCGCCGTAGCAGTACGCCAGCGAATGATAGATGCAGTTGATGAGGTCAGCGTCCGTGGCAGGCGGTGCACCGGTCTCAGCAAGGGCAGCTCTGATTTCCGCGCTCATATCCTGCGGAGCCGAGAAACGCGCATCGTTCACATCAAAAATGCGGGTGTAGGTGCTGGCCTTTGCCAGCTCCACCATCTCCGCAAAGGAGATGCCCAGCTGCTTCTGCACGCACTGGATGATCCACAAGCCCATGATGTTTTTCAGATAGCGGATGTAGCCCACGCCGCCTTCATTTGTGAAATTTGCTTTGCAGCTTTCTGGAGTGGTGACCGGCTGTGCCAGTTTGACACCCAACAGGCTCCAGGTGCCGGAAGAAAGGAACGGTGCCTCCCCCTGCTCCATCGGGATGCCCTCCACCGCGCTGGCAGTGTCGTGGGTGGCACACAGCACCACGTTGGTCTGCCCGCCCACCTCGGAGGCGATCTCCGGCTTCAGCGGACCCAGCACCGTGCCGGGTGCGGTCAGCGGCGGGAACATGGTTTCCGGCAAGCCCAGCGCAGAGAGGATCTCCGGGTCGTATTCTCTGATCTGGGCGTTGACAAGGCCGGTGGAGGTGGCGTTGGTGTACTCACGGGCCTTGACGCCGCAGAGTTTCCAGAGTAGATATTCCGGAATCATCAGGAAATCGTCTGCCTGCGCCAGCCGCCCGGCTTTTTTGTCCGCATACAGCTGATACACCGTGTTGAATGGCTGAAACTGGATGCCGGTGCGCTCGTAGAGCTTCTCAAACGGGAGGATGCCGTGCACCTCATCCAGAACGGCCTGTGTCCGGCCGTCGCGGTAAGCATAGACCGGATAAAGGGGCTGTTCCTTTTTCAAAAGTACGTAGTCCACCGCCCAGGTGTCGATGGACAGGCTTTTGATGGCGGGGTACTTTGCAAAAGCCGCTTTGATGCCCTGTTTCACGTTGGCAAACAGGCTGTCGATGTCCCATTCCAGGTGGCCGTCCACCCGCCGGACACTGTTCGGGAAGCGGTAGACTTCCTCGGTCTGCAAGGTCCCGTCCTCCATCCAGCCGATGATATGCCGCCCGGACGATGCGCCGATGTCGATGGCGAGAAATTTTTCGTGCATAGTGCGCCTCCTTCTGTCTCTTTCCGGTACCAGTATAGCGGCCCGGAAAGGCGGATTCCATCCGCAAAGGTGACGCATTCTTTGTGAAAAGTCCACTCTTGCATCACAGGGTAAAAGCCGCTATACTGGAAGCAGAAAGGCGGGAGAAAAATGCTGACTTACAACATGGATGTGACCCCGGAAAGCATCTGGAAGCGCACGACGCTCAGCGAAGCGGAGCGTGCACAGCCCTATTCCTGCACCGAGGCGGGGCTATTCTATGCACAACAGCGGTTCTCCACCGCCCGCACCGATAAAGAAAGCTATATCCTGTTCTACACCCTCCGGGGTGCCGGTCTCATCGAGCAGGATGGGAACCATGTCGTGCTGGAGACCGGGCAGGCACTGCTGCTCAACTGCCGCACGGCACAGAGCTACTGCACCGCACCGGGGCAGAGCTGCTGGCACCACTACTGGGTGCATCTGGACGGTGCCGGTGTTGCGGCCATGGAGCCGCTGCTTCTGCCGGACAAAAAACTGACCCCGGTCCAATTGACCGGGGTCAGGATGCAGGAATTGTTTGAACTTGTTCTGGAGCAGATGGAGCTTGGCACGGTGGACAGCATGGTGCAGACAGGTCTTGCCCTGCACGAGATGCTTGCCCTCTGTGCACAGAGCCTGTTTGCGCAGGCGGAGATGACCACCAACCGCCAGCTGATCCTGCAGGCGGCAGAGACCCTGCGCAAGAACTACCGGCAGGAACTTTCCCTTGCCGATCTGCTGTCAAGTGCGCACATGAGCAAGAGTTATTTTCTGCGCCTGTTCCGGCGGTACATGGGCACAACGCCGTACAATTATCTGGTCAACTTCCGCATCACACAGGCAAAAGAGCTGCTGGTGCTCACCGACCACAGCATCAGTGAGATCGCACAGGAAGCAGGCTTCGGGGATGCCAGTAACTTCTCCACCCGCTTTGCCAAGGCCACCGGCCAGAGCCCGATGCAGTATCGGAAGAGCACATTAAAGAGCAAAGAATCCAAGTAAAAACACAGCTTGCATTCCCTTGCAAAATATGGTATATACATTATACGAAGAACAGCCTTGAATAAACGTACATTCGTTCAATGATGTGTAAAAGTGAGGTGCTTTCCATGAATGCTGTGATCTACGCTCGCTATTCCAGTGACAACCAGCGTGAAGAATCCATTGAGGGCCAGATTCGGGAATGCACAGCATATGCTGAAAGAAACGGCATTACAGTGGTCAGGCACTATATCGACCGTGCACTTTCTGCCAAAACAGACAATCGACCGGATTTTCAACAGATGATTCGGGACAGCAATAAAAAGTTGTTTGAAATCGTTTTGGTTTGGAAATTTGACCGTTTCGCTCGGAATCGCTTTGACAGTGCAAACTACAAGATGATTCTGAAAAAGAACAATGTCCATCTGATATCGGTCATGGAGCCGATTGCAGAAGGCTCGCAGGGCATTCTGGTGGAGACGCTGCTGGAGGGTATGGCAGAATACTATTCGGCGGAACTTTCCGAAAAAGTCATTCGTGGCCAGACCGAAAATGCGCTGAAAGGCAAATGCACAGGCGGCACAGGAACGATTGGCTATAAAATCGACGCAGATAAGTTCTATCGCATCGACCCGCTGATTTCACCGCTTGTATTGGAGGCTTTTCAGCGGTACGACAACGGTGAAAAAATCGTTGAGATCATGAACTACCTCAACGAAAAAGGGGTTCGTAATATGCTGGGTGGAAAGCTGACGTGCAGCAGCATGAACACCATGTTAAAGAACCGCCGCTATATTGGAGAACTTTCTTTCCGGGATATCGTTGTCCCGGATGCAATTCCAGCCATCGTTCCCAAGGATTTGTTTGACCGTGTGCAAAAACGTATGGAGAAAAACAAACGTGCTCCGGCTCGCGGAAAGGCAGATGAGGAATATTTGTTGACCACAAAGCTGTTCTGCGGTAAGTGCGGGGCATTGATGTTCGGCGAGAGCGGAACAAGTGCTACCGGGCGAACCTACTATTATTATAAATGTGCCACTGCCAAAAAGAAGAAAGGCTGTAACAAGAAAACCGTACAGAAGGAGTGGTTGGAAAATCTGGTCGTTCAGGAGACGATGAAGCTGATTCAGGATGATGCAGTGATTGAACGAATCGTTCAGCTGGTCATGGATTTCCAAAATCAGGAGAATACCGCGATCCCTCTGCTGGAAAAACAGCTCCGGGAAGTGGACCGAAAACTGGACAACCTGATGAAAGCAATCGAGGAAGGCTTGTTCACCCGGACGACCAAAGAGCGTTTGGATGCGCTGGAAGCGCAAAAGGATGAACTGACCGCCAAAATTGCTGACGAAAAGCTAAGAAAGCCTTCCTTTAATGCTGACTTCATCCGATTCTGGTTGATGAAATTCAGAAAGTTCGATGTATCGCAGCAAAAGCAGCGCAAGGCACTGATTGAGATCTTTGTGAACGCCATTTTCCTCTACGATGACAGAATGCTGATCACGTTCAATTATAAAGACGGCTCTCAAACCGTCCGCTTCGAGGATACTTTGGCTGCCGATGAATTGGCAGGAAATAGTTCGGATTTGTCCAGCTCTGCTCGATATGACAAAAAGCCACGATGAACCGTTTACAAATGCGGTTTCGTCGTGGCTTTATTTGTTGCCAGTCCCCTGAGATTCGGCTGGAAGATGCCTTATTTGTGCGTTACCGTCTCAAAAACTGCCCCTGCGCTAAAGGGCAAATGCGCACCCGGCAGCTTTCCGATTTTGTTCTTTTTTTATTTACAAACAGTACCTTGACACCGAAATATCCTTTTTGTAATCTTAAAGAGTATTCTGAATGTAAGTGAATGCCGTCCCGAATCAATACGGTTTTTTCGGGCAGGACGGCAGGAAGTTTCTCCAGCGAATGTCCTGGGGGGTGGTACCCTGCTGCCACAGGCAGCAGGGCGGGACCGAAGTTCCGGGCTGTTCGCAGAGAAAACTTCCTGATGGCCTGCCAAGTGAGCGCAAGCTGACGGCAATGGGAAAGGAGCAACTACCAATGGATCATCTGCAGAACGTAATGGGATACTTCGACCAGCAGCAGCCGCTGTGCGCCGAACACGACCGCATCAGCAAGGACCTGTACAAGGAGTTTGGCGTTAAAGCGGGCCTGCGCGACGAAAACGGCAAGGGCGTGCTGGCAGGCCTGACCAATATCTCCGATATCCGCGCCTTCCAGTATGTGGACGGAGTGAAAAAGCCTGCCGACGGTCAGCTGCTCTACCGCGGCTACGACGTGAAAGATCTGATCCGCGGGTCGTCCGGCAGCCGCTTTGCCTTTGAGGAAGCGGGCTATCTGCTACTGTTTGGTGAGCTGCCCACGCAGGAAAAGCTGGAAGAGTTCTGCCGCGTGCTGGGCGAGTGCCGCACCATGCCCACCAACTTTACCCGTGATGTGATCATGAAGGCCCCCAGCCACGATATCATGAACTCCATGGCCCGCAGCGTGCTCACACTGGCATCCTACGACCCCAAGGCCGGTGATCTGGAAATTTCCAATGTGCTGCGCCAGAGCATCCAGCTGGCCGGCATCTTCCCCATGCTGGCCGTGTACAGCTACCATGCCTATAACCACTACGAAAAAGACGGCAGCATGTACATCCACCGGCCGGACCCGGAGCTTTCCACCGCAGAGAACTTTTTGCGGATGCTGCGCCCGGATATGAAGTACACCGAGCTGGAAGCCCGCGTGCTGGATGTGGCATTGCTGCTGCACGCCGAGCACGGCGGCGGCAACAACTCCACCTTTACCACCCGCGTGGTCACTTCGTCTGGCACCGATACCTACTCGGCCATGGCGGCTGCCCTGTGCTCCCTCAAAGGCCCTCGCCACGGCGGTGCCAACCTGATGGTGATGCAGATGATGCAGAACATCCGCGAAAACCTGCACGACACCGAGGACGATGAAGAGCTGGAAGCCTACCTGAAAAAACTGCTGCACGGCGAAGCATTTGACCGCAAAGGCCTGATCTACGGCATGGGCCACGCGGTGTACTCCCTCAGTGACCCCCGTGAGGTGGTATTCAAGGGCTATGTGGAACAGCTGGCCCACGAGAAGGGCCGCGACAAGGACCTCGCCCTTTACAACAAGATCGAGCACATGGCCCCGCAGCTGATCGCGGAGGAGCGCAAAATTTTCAAGGGTGTCAGCCCCAATGTGGACTTCTACAGCGGCTTTGTGTACGATATGCTGGGCATCCCCATGGAGCTGTACACGCCGCTGTTCGCCGTGGCCCGCGTGATGGGCTGGAGCGCCCACCGCATTGAAGAGCTGCTCAGCGCAAACAAGATCATCCGCCCGGCCTACAAGAGCCTTGGCGGCACCCACGAATATATCCGCCGCAATGAGCGGGAATAACAGGGAGGATACATGATGAGCGTGGAACTGAAACATCACCCGGAAGAATGGTTCTTCCTGCACAATTTTGATATCGACAAGGTGTTCAGCACCATCCAGCGGGCGGACTACCTGATCTTATATTACATCAAGATGCAGGCCGAACAGCACCCGGACAGTAAGGTTTATCTGGCTGACCTTGCTGCCGTGATGGGCCTGAAGGTGACAGAGCTTTCCAAGGCCGTTGAAAAGCTGCAGGACAAGGGCTTTGTGGCATGGAAGACCGACCGCGAAGCGGGCCGCACCTATGTGGAGCTTTCCAGCAAGGCTGTGGAGCTGATGGCGGAGGAGCGCGCGTTCATGCAGCGCTGTTACGCCCGCCTGCGTGCAGAGCTTGGCGACGAAGAATTGCATCGTGCAGTAAGCACCATGCAGAGCGTGACGGCCATCCTGAAGGATGAACGGGAACACAGCGGCGTATAAAAACAGCCTCAACGAAAAAATGAGATAGACTTCCCCGAAAGGGGTTGCCTATCTCATTTTTGTTGTAAACTGAGGTTCCCGGATCAACAAATAAATTCTACTGAAAAAAGCCAGAGCGGCTATTTTAAATCCTTTACCGGATCAGGTTCACAAACACCGGGCAGAGCACTGCGGTCAGCACACCGGCCACCGCAATGGAAAGGCCGCTCATGGCACCTTCCACCTCGCCCATCTGCAGGGCTTTGCTGGTGCCCACGGCATGGGCCGAAGTTCCGATGCCCACGCCCTTGGCGATGGGGTCGGTGATGTGGAACATCTTGCACACCGTCTCAGCCAGCAGCGCTCCCACGATGCCGGTAACAATGACGATCGCACCGGTCAGGGCAGCAATGCCGCCCAGCTCAGCGGCCACATCCATGCTGATGGCGGTAGTCACGGATTTGGGCAGCAGGGTGGCATACTGCTCACGGGTCAGGTCCAGCGCCAGTGCCAGCGCCAGTGCGCTGCCAAGGCTCACCAGCGTGCCCACCGAGATACCCGCAATGATGGCGGCGGCATTCTCTTTCAGCAGGTCGATCTTTTCATACAGCGGAATGGCCAGTGCCACGGTGGCGGGCAGCAGCAGATAGTTCACCGGTGCCGCGCTGGCCTTGTAGTCCGCATACGGGATGCTGCACACCGACAGAAAGATGATCACAAAGATGCTGCCCAGCAGCAGCGGGTTAAAAATGGCTTTGCCTGTCACCTTATTGATAAGGGTGCCCAGTGCAAACGCGGCCAGCGTAAGCAGAACGCCCCATGCTGCGGAGCCGGACAAAAAATCATTCAGCAGCTGCGTCATTGTCAGCCTCCTTTTTCTTGCGGCCGGTCAGGGCCTGCGTGGTCTTGCCTGCACTCACCATCACCAGCACAGTGACCGGGATAATGGCAACGAGGATGGGCAGCAGCATCTCGCCCATCTCTGCCCACAGTTCCATCACACCGGCGGCAGCGGGCACGAACAACAGCGGGAAGATGCCTGTGAGATAGGTTCCAACCTCTTTCACATCGTCCAGCTTTACCAGCTTGAAGTTCAGCGCTGCCAGCAGCAGCACCAGACCGTAGACGCTGGCCGGGACCGGCAGTGGCAGCACTACATGAAGGATCTCGCCCAAAAAACAAAACGCAAGAATGCGCGCAAACTGAAAAATATATTTCGTAGTAAAGTTCCCCTTTCCTCGATCAAAAGCGTAAATGGACACATCAAGGGTAAAGTATACCGCAGGAGCCCCAATCCATCAACCGTGATTCTGGATAAGAAAATTTGCACATTTCGCCGAGAACTGTGCAAAAAAAGGCGCACCGGTTTTCCGGTGCGTCAAAAGACTATTCATTATAGATGAAATGGCACTTTGGATAGTTCGAACAGCCCCAAAATGTTTTTCCGGCTCCAGAACCCTGTCTGGCTACCCGAGGAACCAACCGTCCTCCGCATTGCGGACATGTCCATGTTCCATCTGGTTGGATAATGGGGTAGTGTTTTGCGCGAACCTCTTCTATATGTCTTGCTTTCTGTTCAGCTGATGCGTCTGTAAACTTAACAAGAAGCGAATAAAGCTCATCCACTTTTTTCATTTGACAGGCATCTTCCCATCTGTTGCGCATTTCCTGAAATATCCTGCAAAAGATATTCATAGTAGGTCACATGATGATTCCCGCTCGTCAGTCGGATATTCTTTAATTCGCAGTTATCTCCGAACACTATATAAGAATAGTACGGAAATGTATCATCCTGAAGCAACTCCATCAGTGCATAAATGTGGATTTCATTTTGCCACAGCGGATTATAAAATTGTTTTTTTGCTGCAATGCCTCCTACACTTTGCAGGCATTGCGTCCAATACTCCTGTTCTTCATCTCCAAAAATCCAGCCACTGTAATTCTTGGACTCAATCACATAAACACCTGATTCATGAAGAAAAATCAAATCAATTTCTGTCGTTCCGCCATTATGCTTTGGAATATAGCAATTGGGCAGAAATGCTTTTCGGCCCTTAATGCGGGCTAAATCACGATATATGATATCTTCTCCAATTTCGCCTTTTTCCTCTGGACTCACGAAATCATTATATATAGACCTCATAGAAAATCAATTCTCAGATTACATAGTCATTCCCGGCCTGATCAGGCCGGGCGAGATCGGCCAGCGTGATATTGCCAAAGTAGTTGGAGATCAGATCGTTCAGCCCCTTCCACATCTCGTAGGTGCGGCAGTTTGCCATGCGGGAGCAGGGGGTCGTATTGGGGGTCAGGCAGCTCACCGGCGCAAGGCTGCCCTCGGTCAGCATCAGGATCTCGCCCACGGTGTACTGATCCGGGCTGCGGGTGAGCCGGTAGCCGCCGCCCTTGCCGCGCAAGCCCTCCAGAAAGCCGTTCTGCACCAGCACCTTAAGGATGTTTTCCAGATATTTTTCCGAGATCTCCTGCCGGGCAGCGATCTCCTTGAGAGGGACATATTTTTCAGACTGATGCTCGGAAAGGTCGATCATCACGCGCAGTGCATAGCGCCCTTTGGTGGACACGATCATAATAGTGTACTTCCTTTGTTGGTTATAGATTGAGTTTTTAACCTATTATACAACAGGGTAAATAATATTTCAATCCCACTTTTTTCAAAAAATCCATTGACAACCGCACAGAACGGGTCTATAATACCATTAAACCCACAAACAATGTTGGTATAAAGGTTTTGGAATCAGGTCGTCCGGCAGGGCACATGTGCCCATAACTGTATCAGGGAGGAAACTACAATGAGCAAGATTTATACTGCCGCAGATCAGCTGATCGGTCATACTCCGTTGCTGGAGCTGACCCACATTGAAAAGGAGCAGGAGCTGCCTGCCCACATCATTGCCAAGCTGGAATACTTCAATCCGGCCGGTTCTGTCAAGGATCGCATCGCCAAAAAGATGATCGATGATGCCGAGGAAAAGGGCCTGCTGAAGGAAGGTTCCGTGATCATTGAGCCTACCTCTGGCAATACTGGCATCGGTCTGGCCGCTGTGGCAGCCGCCAAGGGCTACCGCATCATCATCGTGATGCCCGAGACCATGAGCGTGGAGCGCCGCCAGCTGATGAAGGCTTACGGTGCAGAGCTGGTGCTGAGCGAGGGTGCCAAGGGCATGAAGGGTGCCATTGCCAAGGCCGACGAGCTGGCAAAGGAGATCCCGAATTCCTTCATCCCCGGCCAGTTCGTGAACCCGGCCAACCCTCAGGCCCACATCGAGACCACCGGCCCCGAGATCTGGGAGGATACTGATGGCAAGGTGGATATCTTTGTGGCAGGCGTGGGCACCGGCGGCACCGTGACCGGCGTGGGCCAGTACCTGAAGAGCAAGAACCCGAACGTCAAGGTGGTGGCTGTAGAGCCTGCTTCCTCTCCTGTGCTGAGCAAGGGCACCGCAGGCGCACACAAGATTCAGGGCATCGGCGCGGGCTTTGTGCCGGACGTACTGGACACCAAGGTGTATGACGAAATCATCGCCGTGGAGAACGACGATGCCTTTGCCACCGGCCGTCTGATCGGCCACAAGGAAGGCGTGCTGGTGGGTATCTCCTCCGGTGCTGCTGTTTATGCTGCTCTGCAGCTGGCAAAACGCCCGGAGAATGCCGGTAAGAACATCGTGGTCCTGCTGCCCGATACCGGCGACCGCTACCTGTCCACCCCGCTGTTTGCAGACTGATCTTTCAAAAAGCTCGCTTCTCCCGTTCTGTGACTTCACAGGGCGGGAGTTTTTTGTTACAATATCCCTATCAAACACTTTGGAGATTTGCTCATGAATTACTATGCTGCCCCCATGGAGGGCCTGACCGACCGGGTGTGGCGGCAGGCACACCAGAAATGGTTCGGCCCTGCTGGCAATGCCGACCGCTACTATGCCCCTTTTCATCTCCCCGCCGGAGAACCGGGTGCTCATCAAAAAGAAGATGGCGGAGCTTGCCCCCGCCGCAAACCCCGGTGCGCCGGTGATCCCGCAGCTGCTGGCAAAGGACGGCGAACTTGCCGCATGGATGATCGGCGAGCTGCGCGGCCTTGGCTACACCGAGGTGAACCTGAACCTCGGCTGTCCTTCCGGCACCGTCACCGCCAAAGGCAAGGGTTCCGGGATGCTGCGCGACCCCGTCAAGCTGGACGCTTTTCTTGCCGCCGTATTTGCCAATGCGGAAGGGCCTATCTCGGTCAAGACCCGGCTGGGCGTGGAAAAGCCGGAAGAATTTACTGCCATTCTGGACATCTATAACCGGTATCCCATCTGTGAGCTGACCATCCACCCGCGTGTGATGCGCCAGCTCTACCGCGGGCAGGCCGACCGTGCCGCTTTTGCTGCCTCCCTGCCCGGGTGCCGGATGCCCGTGTGCTACAACGGCGATGTGACCACCGCTGCGGACCTGCACACGTTGGAAGCGCAGTATCCGCAGCTGTCCGGCATCATGGTGGGGCGCGGCATCATTGCGGACCCGGCGCTCTTCCGTGAAGCACGCGGCGGCGCACCGGCCGCACGGGAAGAGCTGCGCGGATACCTTGACGACCTCTACCACGGATACTCCGAACTGTTCGGCAGCGCCGGGTGCGCGGTGAGCCGCATGAAGGGACACTGGTTCTACCTCATTCACAAGTTTGAGGGAGCCGAAAAGCTGGAAAAGCAGCTGCGCAAGGCGCGGGAACCGTGGGAATATGAGGTCGTCGTAAACCAGATCTTTACGCTGCCGTTCCGGCCGTAACGGTTGGAATGGCCTCCGTTTCGCTCTGGCCATCTTCAGCGAAAATTTTATTTTATATAGTTGCAATTCAGAAAGATCTGCGGATTTTTCTGAATTGCGTTTTCACCGGAGAGGCTGTAACGGTAAACGGCATCTGCATTCTATTATGAAAAAGCCCCGCCATCATAGCGACGGCGGGGCATGAGCAGACAAGCGATATCAGACGTTCAGATAACTGCGCAGCATGGCCTGCAGCAGATCGTCACGGTCCACCTTGCGGATCATGGAACGGGCATTTTTATAGGTCGTGATGTAGGTGGGGTCTTCGGACAGGATATAGCCCACCAGCTGATTGACCGGATTATAGCCTTTTTCCTTTAAAGCATCGTACACCTGCTGTACGATCTCATGGATCTCATAGTCCTTTTTGTCGTGGATCGAAAAAATAGCGGTCTCGCCACTCACGGAATACACCCCCTTAGGAAGAACTACATTCATTGTACACGAATTGCGAGGAAACTTCAAGCTAAACAGACCGGATTTGCACAGTTTGCATAAAATTTCCGGTCCTGATTTTGCAGGCTGACGGCCTGCACCGCCGCAAATGCGGCAGAAGGAGGGCCTTTATGCTGTATGGCATCGGCTGCGACCTGTGCGAGATCGCGCATCTGGAAAAAAGCCTTACCGGCGCACACGCTGCAGCCTTTATCCGCCGGGTGTACGGCGAGGCCGAACGCGCTGCGCTGAGCCTTGACGAACCACTGCCCGCCGGGCGCAGCGCTGCCCACCGGCTTGCCAGCGCCGCAGCCAACTTTGCCGCCAAGGAAGCCTTTTTAAAGGCGGCAGGCACCGGCCTGCGGGAGCCGTTCTCTCTGTGTGAGATCGAGGCTGTCCGGCTGGAAAGCGGTGCACCTGCCTATCATTTTTCCGGCCAGACGGCGGAATGGATGCAGGCCCATGGCCTTGCCGCCCGGCTCTCTCTGAGCCACGAGGGCGGCATGGCGCTGGCCTTCTGCACACTGGAAACTCTATAAGCCTTTGTGCATACAATGGAATATCCCCTGCGCTGCATAACCGGCGCGCAGCCGGCTCATACTGAGATCAGACGAAGATGCGCCGGACGCATCACATAAGCGGGGCGCATCCTCCAAATGCAGGGAGGGAGATTCCATGGAGGTACACAGAGGAGAAGTTTTTTACGCAGATCTTTCGCCGGTGGTGGGGTCGGAGCAGGGCGGCGTGCGCCCGGTACTGATCGTGCAGAACGAGATCGGCAACCGGCACAGCCCTACCGTGATCGCTGCGGCCATTACATCCCGGCTGGACAAGGCCCGCCTGCCCACCCACATCAATATCCGGGCAGCGGATACCGGCCTTGCCAAGGACAGCGTGGTGCTGCTGGAGCAGATCCGCACGCTGGATAAACACCGCCTGCGGGAGCGGGCCGGGCAGATCACGCCGGAAGATCAGAAACGTGTGGATCAGGCTTTGGATGTAAGCCTGGGGCTTACTTCATATTAAGGGGCTGTTGCAAAACAGCTCTCTGAAAAGATCATGCACAAAACCCGGAACCTTTTTTCGGCCAAAACGGCTCAAAAAGGCTCCGGGTTTCTGATTTTACGCTGTTTCTTTGTGCAAGCTGCGATCGTTTTTTCATTTTCCAGCTTAATTTTTTTGAAAAGGCGCGCGAAGGCTGGTTATTCCCGCCAGAAAATGCTATACTTTTCTGTAGAATGGTTGTGCTGTCGTGTGCAGCATATGCAGGTTTTATGATGATATCGGAGGGCTGATTATATGATCATCCAGAGCAAAAAAGTATGGATCGCCGACCAGTTCATTTCTGCCGCAGTCGAGCTGGAGCAGGGCAAGATCACCGGCATCTTCCCCTATGGTGAAAAGCAGGCCGATGTGGACTATGGCTCCAAGCGCATCGTGCCCGGTTTTATGGATATCCACTGCCATGGTGCCTACGAGTTCGACACCAACGACGCAAAGCCGGAGGGCCTGCGCTACTGGGCAAAGCATATCGTCTCTGAGGGTGTGACCAGCTTTCTGGCCACTACCGTCACCCAGAGCGTGGAGGTGCTGACCAACGCCGTGGCCAATGTGGCCGACGTGATGGAGGGCAGCTACGAAGGTGCCGAGATCCTTGGCATCCACTTTGAAGGCCCCTACCTCGATATGAAGTACAAGGGCGCACAGCCTCCGGAGTACATCGCAAAGCCCAGCGTGGAGCAGTTCAAGCACTACCAGCAGGCAGCACGCGGCCACATCCGCTATGTGACCCTTGCACCGGAACACGACGAAGGGTTTGCACTGACCCATTACCTGACCGGGCACGGCGTGGTGGTCAGCATCGGCCATAGTGCCGCCACCTATGAGCAGGCCGTGATGGCCTATGCCAACGGTGCCCGCTCCATGACCCACGTGTACAACGGCATGTCCCCCTTCGCCCACCGCGCCAACGGTCTGGTGGGCGCAGCCTACCGCATCCGCACCATGTACGGCGAGATCATCTGCGACGGCTGCCACTCCACCCCTGCTGCCCTGAACAACTACTTCATGAGCAAAGGCCCGGATTACGCCATCATGATCTCGGATGCACTGATGGCCAAGGGCACCCCCATTGGCAGCGAGTACATCTTTGGCGGCAACCATATCACCATCTACCCGGACGGCAGTGCCCATCTGGACAACGGCACGCTGGCCGGTTCCACTTTGAACATCAACAAGGGCCTGCGCATTCTGGTGGAGGAGGCCATGGTGCCCTTCAACTATGCACTGAACGCCTGCACCATCAACCCGGCGCGCTGCCTGCATCTGGATGACCGCAAGGGTTCCATCCAGATCGGCAAGGATGCCGACCTTGTGGTGCTGGACGACAACTACGATGTGCTGCAGACCTACTGCATGGGCAAGGCCCAGCTGTAATTTCTGGCTGACGCGAACAAAGGATGTGTTAAACCCGTTATGATCCAGATCGCCTTCTGCGACGATGACCAAACAGTTCTGGACCAGCTCTCTGCCCTGCTGGAAAAATATCGCGCCCAGCGCTGTGTCCAGATCCAGTGCACAGCCTTTCACAGCCCGCTGGATCTGCTGGCCGAGATCGAAAAGGGCACCCGGTACGATATCCTGTTTCTGGATGTCATCATGCCGGCCGAAAACGGCATTACCGCCGCCAAGGAGATCCGGCAGTACGATAACGTCGTCAAGATCATCTTTCTCACTTCTTCCGCCGAGTTTGCAGTGGAATCCTATGTGGTGGGTGCCTACTTCTACCAGCTCAAGCCCATCTGGGAGGACAGCTTTTTCCGTCTGACGGATTCGATGATCGCCGAGTGCCGCCGCGCCGACCAGCGCAGCCTGATCCTGCGCTGCAAGACCGGCATCTCCCGCATCGATCTGGACCAGCTGCTCTACTGTGAAGTGCTGGGCCGCACTGCAGGATGCCACTGAGCTGGTCGTCACCCTGCCGCTGCTGCTGGCACTGGTGCACTGGATTGCGCCTTCGGTGCGCGCGCTGTCGCACTCTTCGCTCAAGCTGCAGCTGCAGTTCGGCGTGGACGGCAGCGCAGGCTTTTACCGCATTGAAAAGTCCGGCACCTTGCTCCGCCTGAAGGCAGAATAAAATCACAGTGCGCATTCGTTCCACCCTTAATACGCAAAACACCCCTCGGCTTCCGCAGCAGGAAACCGAGGGGTATTTGTTATGCTTTATTTGTGTTATTTGTGTCGGTTCAAGCCCTTACGCGATCACTTGCGGGGATTCTTGATCGCAGCCTAGGCGGGCGATAAAATTGCAGAGTTCTCCTTTCCAGAAATATCATTTCACTTTCCGTTGCGCCCGTGGTTCTTTTTTGTAAGCCCCGCGTATGCGGGGAAAAGCCCTGCGCGGTTTTCAAGTCCACGTCGATGCCGGGATCACCCCCGCGTATGCGGGGAAAAGTTCGTGCAATTTCCGCTTTTCCTTCTGCCATCCAGGATCACCCCCGCGTATGCGGGGAAAAGGTGCCCACGTTCCAGCCGCCTTCCGGCGCAGTCGGGATCACCCCCGCATGTGCAGGGAAAAGGTAATTATCTCGTCCATCGTTGCGGTAATACAAGGATCACCCCCGCATGTGCGGGGAAAAGGCCTGCACATCCTTGCTCATGGGCTGGATGTTGGGATCACCCCCGCATGTGCGGGGAAAAGGCAGGGTCAGGTCGTGCCGGGCTTTGCTTTTGAGGATCACCCCCGCATGTGCGGGGAAAAGACGCTGTAAAGCGGCAT